>FUFK010063140.1_pt1 | contig 69257 bp, 60 predicted proteins | sample 1021851 | NCBI WGS metagenome assembly FUFK01 (sample SAMEA51879418, study PRJEB19060) | metagenome | reverse complement strand
CGCCGTCATGTGCTTGCTATTTCTGGCACCGCCTGCACAGGAGTTGAGGCTAGGACTGCGATAGACAGAACGAATCTCGGTACTAGCAGGCAGCACGCCTTGGTTTTTTAGCTGACTATATAAGCTTAGCGTCGGTACCATATTTGACCAAAGCTCCCGCGGCGGCAACTGAAAAGGCTCATAACCACAGCGATCCCAGCTGCGAGCGGTAGTCAGTAACTGCTCCATCGGAGGTACGTTTCGTGTCCCTAACTGTGAGCTGAGATAACGCTGATAGTCAGCGACTTGCTGCGCGCGGAAGCGATTACTGTTTAACCAAGTATTGAAGTCCGCACTCCTATCACCATAGTAGCTGTCGTGGTTGTTATTCGGACTGCCGTACTGAGTATTGTAAGCTGTGTTATAAGAGGTGTTATAACGCGGTGAGCGGCTAGGCGTGATAACCCGCTGATTCTCTTCGATAGAGAGCTTGGCATCGAAATTGTACTGCCGGTTTTTTTGGGCAATCAGTCCTTGCATACTGTCGCCTCTGATGACACTGGTATTGGCAGGGGAGATATAAACCTGACCAGTAGTCGTACTACTGCCCTGACGTACTTGAATACGGCGCTCGCTACTATCATTTAAGATAGCAGCATTCGTATAGATACTAGTCGTGCACGCCAGCGTTAATAACGTCAGCTTGCTAAGCGCTGCCATATTTTTTGTGTTTATCATATGCAATTATTACCACTAGATATTTATCGAATTTATTAAGACACAGTGCCTATCGCTAGATGATCAAGTCAATATCGCTTGCAAGCACTCACAAAGAGTATTGAGTCTATAGCTGTAGTATAATCTATGGATACTATCAAATTTTAAGTAAGCAGGCTAAAATATCGTCTATCATAATAAGCAATAGCTTCGCTTTTAACATTTATTATCATTATCTTTATAATCACGTGACTTTTTATAATCATTTACAATCATGTGTTTTTGCGCCCTCTTTATAGTTTAGCGTTATCCGTAACGTCTCATTGACCTTCTCTCTTTAGTATCGACTCTATCTATGTCCTCTAATTTGCAATATCGTTTTTCACGTCAAAGCCATCACCTCGGCCAGCGTCATGAGCCTAACATTTGGCAGCGCATCCACATTGATCCTTGGCTCACCTTACTGCTGCTAGCGTTGTGCTGTATCGGCCTGACGATTTTATATAGCGCATCGACTCAGAACGTAAGTATGGTCATGCGTCAAATGGTCAGTTACGTGGTAGCCTTTGCCGTGATGTTTACTATGGCGCAGATACCGCCAACTATATACCGTAGCTTTACACCTATATTTTATGTATTAGGGCTGTTTTTATTAGTACTAGTCGAGCTCATTGGCGAGGTGCGTATGGGGGCGCAGCGCTGGATCAACTTACCAGGCTTTGGTAGCGTACAACCTTCTGAATTTATGAAGCTTGGCATGCCGATGATGTGCGCTTGGTTTCTCTCTAGACGTGAGCTACCGCCATCGTGGACGAGCATCGTCGGTACACTAGCGCTTATTATGATCCCTGTTCTATTAATCGCCAAAGAGCCTGATTTGGGGACGTCGCTGTTGGTCGCAGCTAGTGGTATTTTTGTGTTATTTTTGGCGGGTCTATCATGGTGGATGATCGCTGGCGCTGTCGCACTATCAATACCGCTTGTGACCTTTGCTTGGTATTTTTTATTACATGATTATCAGCGCACGCGAGTTTTGACTTTGCTTAATCCAGACGCAGATGCTCAAGGCGCGGGCTGGAATATTATACAGTCGAAGACCGCTATTGGCTCTGGTGGTATAACAGGTAAAGGCTACTTAGACGGCACGCAATCGCACCTGCATTTTTTGCCTGAGGGTCATACAGATTTTATTATCGCGGCATTCTCAGAAGAGTTTGGCTTAGTCGGCGTCATGTTATTGATGTTTATTTATGCTTGTTTATTAAGCCGTGCTCTATTCATCGCTTTTACTCATCCAGACAATTACAGTCGGCTATTGGCAGGGGCTATCGCCATGTCATTTTTCGTCTATATATTTGTCAATGTGGGCATGGTAGGCGGTATCCTGCCTGTAGTTGGTGTTCCGCTACCCTTTATCAGCTATGGTGGTACAGCAATCGTCACTTTGATGGCCGGCTTCGGTTTGCTAATGTCTATCCATACGCATAGAGCCGCCTAGCGCTTTTTATTCAACGTCTTAGTTAATGTCTTAGTTATAGTTACAGTGCTTTAATAGCTTTATTTTTATGTCCCTTGTCCTTGTATAGACGCTAGATATAAACCAGTTGAGAACAAAATAACTTTATAACAAGGTTGCTTTAATTAGCTAAACTTAACTAGAGCTGTAATTTGTATAACATTGCAAGGTTTTTTACTTGTCATTACGGTTCAATTACGATAACCTGTTTAAATCGTAATATGGTACATAACTTATACAGAGCTGCTAAGCAACTTTTCATAAGTATATAGTGAAGCCATAACTTGCAAGTATAGTCCGACTTTGATTATGTTATTTGTTATTGAATTGTTTATATAAAGATAAACTTACCCTACTTTAAAAATAATGGCTTTTATCTGCTAGTACTAGAATACATAGTAGTATCACTCTAAACAGCCAGCGCGATTAAAGCCGGTCTACTGGTAATCGGCATAAGTTATTATGATTTAATATTTCTGCGCTCAAGTTTTAGAGTACAAGTCAAAGAGGTATATATGAATAAGCGTCTATCTGGTTTACTGACAATGTCAGTGGTTCTATTTACTGGTTCTGCTGTTATCTCTAATGCTCAAGCAGCAGAGACGAGTCCTGCGCTGTCTGCAATATCTCAAGATAACGCCTCCCATATTGATCGCGTATTAGGTGAGTTAACTCGCCAGCACGATGGTGCATCAAGCCTAGTCAAATCAGCCCGCAAGCCAACTTCACTGGCATTAAACAGCCCGTTACTAGCTGCCGACAGCTCGCAGGCGAGTAATGACGAAGATGTGCTAGAGCGTTTGACCGCTGTGGCTTCCAATTCTGTAGGCAAATTTAAGCAAACGGGTCTGGCATCATGGTACGGTCGTAAGTTTCATGGTCGTAAAACAGCCAGCGGTGAAACCTTCGATATGAACGCTCTAACCGCTGCTCACCGCTCACTACCACTGAACTGCTATGTAAAGGTGACCAACAAAAACAATGGTAAAAGCGTGGTAGTAAAAGTCAATGATCGTGGCCCTTTCCATGGTAAGCGAGTCTTAGACTTATCTTACGGTGCAGCTAAGCAGTTGGGCATCACCAGTAAAGGCGTCGGTAACGTCTCAATCGAACGCGTTGCTGGTCCCTAATCTTGATTAGCTGTTATTATTGCAGCGGATAGCTTTATTAAGCTAAAAAGAGCGCCTAGTTTAACGAACTAGGCGCTCTTTTTGTTGCGCATAATAAACGGATACAGCAATTAATAGCTAAAAGTCTATCTCAAAGGCGCTTTCAATAGCATCGTCAAGACGCTCTACGGCTATGACATTGATGCCCTTAAACTGAGCTGAGTTGGCAGCGGGTGCATTGGACTTAGGGATGATGGCATGCTTAAATCCATGCTTCATCGCTTCTTTTAGGCGCTCTTGTCCGTTCGGCACAGGACGTATCTCACCTGACAACCCAACCTCACCGAATACCGCTAATGACGAAGGTAGCGGTTTTTCCTTTATACTAGAGGCACAAGCGAGCAGCACTGCTAGATCAGAGCCGGTCTCAATCACCTTTACGCCGCCCACGACGTTGACGTAGACATCCTGCCCACTCGTATGGATACCGCCATGCCGGTGCATCACCGCAAGCAGCATAGACATTCTTTGATAATCAAGCCCTAGTGCCATACGCCTTGGCTGCCCTTGTGAGTCATCAACTAAGGCTTGCACCTCCACTAATAGTGGCCGTGTGCCCTCTCGGCTCACCATGACCACCGACCCTGCCACGGGCTTATCATAACGGCTTAAAAATATCGCTGATGGGTTAGCGACTTCCTTGAGCCCCATATCCGTCATACCAAAAATGCCTAACTCATTCACCGCACCAAAACGGTTTTTGACGGCGCGAATCATGCGAAAGCGCGAGTCAGACTGACCCTCGAAATACAGTACCGTATCCACCATGTGCTCAAGCACTCTAGGGCCTGCTAAGGTACCTTCCTTGGTCACATGACCCACTAAAAACAGCGCAGTCCCCGTCTGCTTGGCATAACGAGTCAAGATCGCTGCTGACTCACGAATTTGACTGACACCGCCAGGAGCTGAATTGATAGCATCAGTGTAGATCGTCTGAATAGAGTCAATAATGGCAATAGCGGGCTGCTCTTGAGTCAACGCGGCGCAAATGGTCTCTACATTAGTCTCAGCCAAGACTCGCAGTCTGTCTGCTGGTAATTCTAAACGCTTGGCGCGCATAGCAACTTGCGCTAATGACTCCTCACCGGTGACATATAGCGCGCTACCCGCTAATGAGTCCGCTCTCGCCATATTGGTCGCTGTCTGTAGCAAGATAGTGGATTTACCGATACCAGGGTCTCCGCCGATAAGCACAACCGAGCCTGCTACTAAGCCGCCGCCTAATACGCGGTCAAACTCACTGATGCCAGTTGGCAGGCGGGTATCTAAAGTGACGCTCACTGCATTTAGCGGCATCACTGCGCTATGCGTTCCCGAATAGTTCCCTGCAGGGGCGCTGCTAGCACGCGGCGTAGCACGGCTGGATGCCGACTTAGCTGAGCTTTTATTATGATGCGGCATACTAACATCTGGCGCTTCGACTAAGGTATTCCATTCGCCGCAGTCGCTGCACTGCCCCGCCCACTTACCAAAGTGAGCGCCACAATTTTGGCAGACGTAGCTGCTTTTATTTTTTGCCATAGTATATGCACCTTAAGTGAATTATGAGCTCAAACGAATATAAGCTCAAAAGTCTAGGAATAAAAGAAGATATAGTGTATTAAATAAGGAGGTAGTAAAAATAAAGGATAGGAGATGATAGCCAAGACCACTTGGCTACCTAATTGACGTCGTTTAATAAACGATTAAAATAAAGTCGTCATAAAAGAAAGATATGACAAATAAAATACTAGTTCATCAACAAGAATAAGCTTTAAACCTGAAAGTCTTTACCCAAATAGACGGACTTAACCAACTCGTTCTCTAGCACTTCACGAGAAGTGCCCTCAGCGATGATAGCGCCTTCTGAGACAATATACGCCTTTTCGCAAATCGCTAGCGTCTCACGAACATTATGGTCAGTAATCAGCACGCCAATACCGCGATTTTTTAAGGTGAGTATCACCTCTTTGATATCCCCCACGGATATAGGATCAACGCCAGCGAACGGCTCATCTAATAGCACAAACTTTGGATCTGCAGCCAAAGCTCGAGCAATCTCGCAGCGGCGCCGCTCGCCCCCTGAGACGCTCATGCCCAAAGAGCTACGGACATGCTCTAGATGGAACTCAGCGATCAGTTTTTCAAGCTCTTGGCGCTGCTCATTTGCAGACAGCTCGCTGCGCGTTTGCAAAATAGCCAGTATATTATCTTCGATAGACAGCTTACGAAAGATGGAAGCCTCTTGCGGCAGATAGCCTATCCCTGCCCGCGCCCGCTCATGCATGGCATATTTAGATAGATCCATTTTTCCTAGGCTAACGCGGCCTTTATCCATATTGACGAGGCCAACTACCATATAAAAACTAGTGGTCTTACCCGCGCCATTTGGACCTAACAGGCCAACCACTTGTCCTTGTTCAACAGAGAACGACACGTCTTTGACGACCCAGCGCTTACCGTAGCGCTTGCCTAAGTTCTGCATCGATAAGCGTAGGGGTACTGGCGCTGCAGGGCTCACTGCTGATGAGGTGCTGCTCTCATTATTGTCTATCATAACTTACTCATGCTCTATTTAAGTCTTATACACTTTAGCGCTTATCTAGACGCGTCAATTTAAAACGATAATTAGGCTACCGGCGTAAAATAATGCGCTACTTGTCTTAGGTAGTGGTTATTTTAGTAGTGGGTGTTTTAATAATGGCTGTAAACTAACGTATGCCCGTCTGATTGGTATTATTATTAGGCGGGAAGATCAATTCTACGCGCTGATTACCGCCCGCTGTCGCCTCGACATCCCCTGCTTTGAGACTATAACGAATCACATTACCTGCAAAGCTTGCGCCGTTTTGCGTTAATTTTGCATTGCCGGTCAAAGTCATGATGCCAGTGGCCGCATTATAATCAATTTTATTAGCGCGGCCTTTTGCTAAGCCTTTTTCGGCGGTCACCACTTGCTGCATCGTCGCCGGTCGACCGGTTGCCACAGCTGATTGGATGCTGCGCTGCTCTGAGAGATTGACCGTAATATTATCCGCTGTTAATTTGAGCGTGCCTTGGGTAATAACCACTGTTCCTGAATAGCTCGTTACGCCAGTACTCTCGCTATACGTGGCACGATCGGCAAGCAGCTTGATAGGCTGATTGGCATCAGAAGGTAGCGCATGGCTATAGATAGGCAGAGCTAGCAGCATAACTACTGGAAGGGCGCTTATATGAGATGCTGCTGATAGCTTGGGCGCTAGCGCACGAACTATAGGCAAAAAACTTGATTTCATGTTTGGATACTCTTTTTTATGATAGGTATGAAAAGCAGCAGTAGTCGTGATTATTCAATAACGGTTTTATACTTTAGACGTTTTATACTTTAAAATTTTTATAATGAAAGGTAGTTTATAGTTAACAACTTACATTTCATAACTTATAGTTAAAGCGCTTTAAAATTAAATATACTGAGTTAAAAAAGCGCCTTATCCTGACGCTCAGCAGGAGTAAACATTACGGCCACTTGCTCAAACTCATACTCGCCCGTTTCTAAATTGGCTGTCATGCTAGCTGCCTCAAAACGATTGGCGCCTTGGACGACTTGTACGGGCTGCTCACTATAAACTTGCTTTGACTGGGTATTACCTTTTAATGCTTCACCTGTCACGGTTATAGGCGCTATTTTCTCACCATTTTTGGTGGTTTTTTGCTGATCTTGGCTAGCTAAACTAAAGCCGCCGTACAGGTGCAGATCACCGGTTTCTTGATTGACCGTTGCTGTTCCTGACTCAATACGGTACAGCTGCTTAGCTGATGACTCCCAATTCATAGTAATACCGGACATTATGTCCTGATTAGTATTAGGATCATGCCTTAGCGATTCAGCGTTGAGCTCATACTCTGTTTCGCCTTGCTCATTAGTCTGTACTGCCTTAATATCAGTAGCTTCGTAGTCCACTTCTGAGGGACCCACACTCACTGGCGGCGTCACTTCTGCTTGCTGCTGAAAAAACCATCCTGCGATACCAGCGATGATTAGGGCCAAGATGATTAAGACACGAGTATTCACTATAATTTATCCTACTGATGACACTGCACTGTGGGGAGCACTACCCTCTAAGGTATAGCCTGCAATGTACGCTTCGTAATGCCCATGACCTTTCAAAATAAGGTCACATATCTCACGCACCGCACCGTAACCGCCCGCGCGCGTAGTGACCATATCACTGCGATTGATAACTTCAGAGTGGGCATTAGGTACTGTGGCCGCAAACCCGACTGTTTGCATCGCCTTTATATCTGGCAAGTCATCCCCCATATAAGCACAGTCTGCTGTGGTGATATCAGCAGCTTTATCCACCATAGTCATCAGCTCTTTTAGCGCCACAACTTTATCATCTCGGCCTTGCACTACATAATCGATACCTATCTCTTTGGCGCGTTTGTCTACCATAGGACTACGACGACCGGTGATAATCGCGGTCAAAATACCATAACGTGCTAATGCCTTGATACCTACGCCATCTTGTACCGAAAAAGCTTTGGTTTCAACCCCGTTTGCATCATAAATAATCTGCCCATTGGACAAAATACCATCGACATCTAACACTAGCATTTTAACTTTACCGGCTTTTTCGATTAAATCTTGCATAGGCTACCTCTTATTATTAGGGCGTGTTGAACATTCACAAATGCGCACTGCTGATCGCTACTAGTTAATCAAAGCTGTGTTCTAGTCGTCGTTAAAATTGCAGATAATGCTTATTGCATTGATTAGCTGATTTTATTTAAACAGTCGCAACGACTAGGGCGATTTTAGCATCAGCCCTCACGATAACAACAGGGACAGGACTATTTTTTGCCGCTTCATCGTTAAAAATAGACGCTTAGAATGACTAAACTTACCATTTTTATCTGCAAATCGCCTAAAAAATAGTCTCTGTCAGTGCCATGGTCGAATGTTCAACACGCCCTAGTTTTTATTTATAATTTATGCTCAGTGAGAAAGGGTTATTTTACCCCTGCTTGCAATAAGTCATGAACGGTAATAATAGCATCTAGATGACCTTGTTCATCCATTACCAATAGCTGACTGATCGCATTTTCATTCATCACACTTAAGGCATCAGAGGCGCGCATGGTTTTACTGACATGACGCGGATTTGTAGTCATAATCTCGCGCATCGGCGTGGCCAAATCGATGCCTTTTTCAAGTACTCGGCGTAAGTCGCCATCGGTAAACACCCCAACTACTTTATCTTTATCATCGACGACTACCGTCATACCTAAACGACCATTAGTCATGGTAAACAGCGCTTCGTTGAGAACCGCCTGCTGATTGACTAAAGGCAGGTTTTCACTACTGGTGTGCATCAGATCCTCAACCCGCGTTAATAGCTGACGCCCAAGGGCACCGGCAGGATGCGATAGCGCAAAATCCTCTGAAGTGAAATTACGCGCATGCACTAAAGCTACTGCTAATGCATCGCCCAAAGCGAGCGTTGCGGTCGTACTCGAGGTTGGCGCTAAATTAAGCGGGCACGCCTCTTGCGACTGACCTAAGGTCAATACGACATCAGCCGCTCGAGGCAACATCCCCCGCTTGTCGCGGCTGATGCTAATGAGCGGTATGCCAAGGCGCTTGACGACAGGGAGTAGGGTTTTGATCTCATCAGACTCACCCGAGTTGGAGATGGCCAATAACACATCACCGCGCACTAGCATTCCTAGGTCGCCATGTCCGGCCTCTCCTGGATGCATAAAAAATGCCGGCGTGCCCGTAGAAGCAAAGGTTGCGGCTATTTTGCGACCGATCAGTCCTGACTTACCCATGCCAGTGACCACTAAGCGTCCTTGGCAGGCCAAAATAATATCGCAAGCCTGAGCAAACCGATCGTCTATTTGCTCGGTTAGTAGCGCTAAGGCGGTTTTTTCTGTGTTGATAGCTTCAATAGCAGTCGCTATAAACTGCTCATGAGTGAGATGACTTTTACCGCTATTCATATATAACTCATTATTGATTATTTGATGGCCTATTTTACTATATTATCGACAACTTTAGTAACCGCGCTCTAAATGGGATCAATAATGTGTTGAGCAAATACAAAAAAGACCCACTGCGTGAGTAGGTCTTCATTTACTACAACAGCTTCATGAAACTATCGGCCATACCAACTGACCTAGGAAACTTGAAAGAATAATGGCGATTAATGATTGTCGCTATCGTTAAAGTCCTCTTTTGGCGTATCATTTAGGCCGGTATTCTCGCCTGGGTTTTCAAAGCCGCGATCCTGACCAAAGCCCGTTCGATCAGAGCTTGCTCCAAAGCCGCTACGATTAGAGTCTTGGCCAAAGCCGCCGCGCTCAAAACCGCGATCTTGTCCAAAACCGCTACGATTAAAGCCGCTACGATTTGCAGGGAAGCCGCGCTCTTCGTAGCCACTACTCATACCGCCCGCTTGATTACCTCGGTCAAAGCCGCCGCCTTGGTAGCCACTAGCCGAGCCTGAGGATTGTGCGCTGCTACTAGAAGATGACGCTGTACTGCTACGAGGGTTTCGCGCTGGTACTACTGTCGATATGGCATGCTTATAGACCATTTGGCTAACGGTATTTTTTAATAACACCACATATTGGTCAAAAGACTCAATCTGGCCTTGTAGCTTAATGCCATTCACTAGAAAAATGGACACTGGAATACGGTCTTTGCGCAATGAGTTCAAAAACGGATCTTGTAGAGTCTGTCCTTTTGACATAAAAATTCTCCTAATAGTTATTATTTTATTGTAATGTACTGTGATTTTATACTAAGAAAAATCAGTCTAAATTATAACAGTTAACACTCTGCTCTATTGTCGTTTATCGTTATTTAATATAATCGTTTCTTACACATCATTTCTTACGTAATGTTATAAAAACGATTCAACCATACTACTCTTTAGCTCATTCTATTCTTTAGCTAATTCTATTTGTACTAATCTATCTATACAAAATAGCGATGCTCTATAAATGTACTGTAGCGGCTACCCTAAATAATCTCTCACTTGCTCGATAGAAGTAAATGAGCTTATGACTATGTTGTGTTGCGTATCAGTAATGCTTGTATCAATTTGTGCAGGCGCTATAGCGGACTGATTTGCTACCGCTAAGCCTTTGGACAACTTACGCAGCCAAGTGTACTGGCGCTTAGCCAGCTGTCTGGTAGCATATAATGCCTTATTTCGCATCGCTTCACAAGCGAGATGCTGCTGCTGAGACTGCATCGGTTTTGCAGAGTTATTAGACACCTTAACCTTGTCATCTGTACTATTAGCAAAAGCCTCATAAAACAGCGACTTATCTAAATGCGCGCGCTCAAAGACTGGATGGTCGATATGCACTAAATATTCAAGCACTTGACGATAGCCCACGCAGCGCATGGCAGGCATATTTGGGGTCAGCGGATAGCGCTCAAGTAAACCGATTACCTCATCCACTAAGCCTTCTTGCCACATAATATCTAAACGTTGATGAATGCGCTCATGTAACCAAGAACGCTCCGGTAGCACGGATAAGACATGCCACTGCTGGTTAGGATTATGGGCCAATGCTTGTTTGGGTTGATGTTGCCAGTCGCTTATTGGAACACTGGTTTGTTTATATACCTCGACGGCTCGCGTGATTCGCTGCGTATCAGCAGGCGCTAACCGTTGATGGCTCTGAGGATCGACGTCAGCCAAATAATCGTATAAAGCGCCAATACCTGCTGTTTGTCGCCACTGCTCGACTTGCCTGCGTACCTGCTCATCGCTATCCGGAACAGGCGACAGGCCTTCTATTAGTGCCATGTAGTACATCATCGTACCGCCCACTAACAACGGGATTTTACCTTTTGCATGACACTCATCGATCAGGCACTCAACATCGCTGACAAACTCCGCGACGCTATAGCTTTGTGTTGGATCAATAATATCGACTAAATGATGCGGATAACGCTGTAATTCTGCAGCCGTAGGTTTAGCGGTGCCAATATCCATCCCACGATAAATAAGCGCAGAATCTACTGAGATAAGCTCATAACGACCACTATCATAAAGCTCATAAGCTAAAGCGGTCTTGCCACTCGCCGTTGGCGCCATTAAGCAAATGACGCTATTATCTGACATAGGATGAGGAGCGTCTGACATAAAGTTGCCTATAAAAAGAGTTTAACCATTTAGGGCGTGTTGAACATTCACAAATGCGCACTGCTGATAGCTAAAATAGTTCTAGTCTAAGTGGAAATTGCAGATAATGCTTATTGCATTGGTTAGCTGATTTTATTTAAACAGTCGCAACGACTAGGGCGATTTTAGCATCAGCCCTCACGACAACAACAGGGACAGGACTATTTTTTGCCGCTTTATTGATAAAAATAGACGCTTAGAACGACTAAACTTATAATTTTTATCTGCAAATCGCCTAAAAAATAGTCTCTGTCAGTGCCATGGTCGAATGTTCAACACGCCCTAATAAAGAGTGTGACAGCGTAAAGCTAAATACGATTAAGCTAAAGCGGACGATAATAATAAGCCAATTAACGATTTGCTGTCTGTCCGTACAATGGCTTTGGTCGTGAGTATCTCTATAATATCTGAGGTAAAAGCTTGCAAATCTGGCGTCGACATTTGTGCCGCGTAATGGCTAATCTGCGCATTAATCTCTTGGTTTATTGTCAACTGACTGGCTGATTTATGAGACTGCCGATAATCATTGGCTGTAAATAACCGAGCGAACCGCTGATGCCACTCCGCTTCTGTTATCACCATTAATTGTCCTTGATTGTGCACTAAAGCATAAAACAATAGCCAAGGTGACAAAGCGCTAGGGACATTATCGTTCACTGCGCCCACAAGATCTTCTGAAGCTCCAAGCTCATACTCTGACAAGTCAGTAATCACTTCTAAACAGTATGGCAAAGGCATTGAACGCTTGCCACTTATTGTAGGTAATACTGAGGGAGTACTGGACTGTTTATCGCTTGCTGTCGTTATCGCAGCGTTGTCATTTACCTGATTGGCACCACTGGCAACTGTATCTGGCTCTTGTGAGNGCTGATAAGAGTGCTTAACAGACTGTACTTGCGGCTTAAAAGCCGAAAAATTATGCCCACTGTCATCAGGCTGATTTTCGTTTATCTCGTCCTCTAATAATTCTGGGCTTGATGATGCTAACGAAGGATAGTCTATCACTGCGCTTTTGAGCTTGTTGCTGATAGCATAACTCAGATGCGCCANGATGTTATTGAGAGAGCTGATTTTGATGCGCTGTTTGCTAGGATGCACATTAACATTCAACCAAGATAATGGCAGCTCAAAGTATAACGCGTACCCCAGCGCCGCAATCTCAGCACTTGCTGCTAATTGCCGGAGCTGATTGCTGATAATGGCCTCTTTGACTAAGCGTCCATTGACATAGATTAGCTTGNGGAGATTGGGCTGCGGCTGCATAGCTGGCCACAACCAACCGCTAACTTGCGCTGGCGTCATTGCTGATGGACTTGTCTTGCTCGAGTCAGCGTACTGCTGCTGTAGACCTGATAAATCTACAGCAACTTCTACAGCATTCTCTTGTAGCGCTAAACCTAGCGCTTGCTCTAGTCGAGAGATAGGGAGATGTTGGCGGATATTAGCTACTGAGGCGCTGCTAGTCGTATCATCGTCTCGATCTGCTGATAGGGTGATACGTTTTTTATTATCATGGAAAAGAACGAGCGTCACATCAGCACGCGCTAAAGCAACCTCACGGACTATGGTTTCAATATGAGCAAATTCAGTAGCGATAGACTTTAGATTGCCGCGCCTAGCAGGCACATTAAAATACAAATCTTTAATCGTGACTGTGGTGCCGCGGTTGTGCACCACTGGCGTCAAGGGCGGCTCCTCAGCAAGTACACCTGAGACTTGCAGCTGTCGACCTATACCATTGTCATCATGACTACTGATCAAAGTCAGGCGTGAGACTGCAGCCGTAGCGGCTAAGGCCTCACCGCGAAACCCTAACGTACGGATACCTTGTAGGTTAGCCACATCAGCGACCTTGCTAGTAGCGTGGCGAGTAATGGCCATTACCATATCATCTGGATGGATACCCGCGCCATTGTCCGCGACCTGTATCATTCCCATACCGCCTTGAGTGATATGTACCTCGATATGTGTGGCTTTGGCATCGATAGCGTTCTCGAGCAGCTCTTTGACCACAGCGGCCGGACGCGTCACCACCTCGCCTGCCGCCAATTGATTGATCAGTAGCGGCGAGAGTTTTTTTATACGACTAATGGCGGTATTTTCTAGCATAACAGAATTATGAGTGCAGAGTTATAAGTGCAAAGTGGATAAGTCTAAGCCTTGGGCTTGACCTATTTTTGAGAGACGACACTCAATCTGCCGCGCGCCGTCATCGGCTTCCGTCATATCGATAAATATAGCCGGTGGCGGCAAATAGCTATCGGCGCGACTCGCCCATTCTATAATAGCTAGCGCATTTGGCTCATCAAGATACTCATCAAAACCAATAAAAGATAGCTCTTCTGGATCTTGGAGACGATATAGGTCTGCATGATAAACAGGCTTAATCGTGCCATTGCTCTTGCTCAATGCTGATAAGGCTCCACTAAGGTGTAAGTCGGACTTTTAACCGCGCCTTTATGACCTAACGCTTGTAGCCAATAACGTGTCAAAGTGGTCTTGCCTGCGCCCAAATCCCCGGATAGCCATACACTGCCCGTCAGCGGCAATGTCGCTAATTGCTCAGCCAGTGACTGAGTGTCTTGCTCAGAGTTCAGTATCAAAGTTTGCACAGTGTCACTGTTTTCTATTGATTGATCATTATGCATCAGTCTGAACCTGCATAGTCACCGTTGGGTTGGTGAAGCTTTCACCGCGAATCAGCTTGGCATACAGATCAGAGTCCGTCCACTCAGCACGAACTTGTTCACTAAATTCAAAATCCTCTAAAACCAGCTTACCCATTTGCTCGTTTGCCACATCATCGGCGAAACACTGCGCGTAACCCGTCGCGGTCTCATGGGCAATCACTGAATACACACTGACATCTGCTTCACCATTTTGCATTTGCGTCTGGCGCAGTATTTCTTGTGCCCAGAAAAATATCACCCGTGAAAACTGTTCTGCCGATGGTGAGACTGGTAGGCTGATCCAACGTGCGCTAAATTTCTTACACGCTGCGACATATTCAGGATCGTCTTTGTTCCAAAAACAAATGGCATGATCAAAGCTGTCGATAATATCTTTGATCGAAGATTTTAGTAGCCCAAAGTCATAAACCATTTGCCCATGGTCTAGACGGGTGGCTTCTAAAATCAGCTCAATCTGATAGCTGTGACCATGGATGGAGTGTTTGCAGCGCTCAGAGCTACAGTTACGAACGATGTGAGCGTTTTCAAATTTGAATAGTTTACGTATACGCATAATAAGGTGACCAAAACAGTGAGCACGATGGTGCTAAATGTTAATAAATAAGAGTTTGCCGCGTTTATGAATCGGTTTATGGCTAATTATAGCAAATCGCTTCTCATTCGTAAGTAAGCACTTATTAACGCTGACATCTACTAGCGATACCAAACCAGAAACAAAAACATGAACTATATAGAATCTCATACTCAGTTTACGCAGTCACTGATTTTTCTATATCGCTAATTGGAAATGAACACTCGCGGTTACTATTGTCTTTACCCCGCGCCCTCCCTACAATACATGCGTCGAAACTATGAAATGCTTTTAAACTTAAACTATCAATTGCACGATTTAAAACGTTCAACCCTAAGATTCATAAAGGCAGCCTATGAAGCAGATCTTGGTATTGTTATTCGTAGTATCGGGCGGTATGGCGCTCGCCACTGAAGCGGCATTTCTAGGGCCTTTAGGAGAGAAAATCAGGTGATTAGCAGTATTTTTGGGATTCGGCTGACGGGCGCGCTTTATTTGATTTATTTGAGTAATAAAAGGCAGGTTGAGGATTGATAGTTTTAATTCGATAGCGCTTGAGCTAAATCATTCTACTTGAACTGCTATATTTAGGCTCTTGCTTTGAGCATTATCACTATAGTTAGACTAAACAGGGTGCATCGTCTGTGAGAGTATCATTAGCGAGGAGCTGACTTGCTTTATATGCGCCAAGAATACTCAACAGCACCAGTAAAGTCAGTAGAGTAAAGAAACCAATTGGTTTTACTTTTGCTTTTAAACCGTAACTATACTTGGTCGGTTTCCAAACCTTCTCATTAGGTAGAGGGTTTTGATTTAGTTGGAGTACTTTAAGATTTCTGAATCCTTCTAAACAAAACAATATTATTGCTAGCCCTAAAGGGAATCCTACAAACAATCCATAGAACATAATCTCAAAACCTGTGAACCATTTATAATCGTAGCAACTGATGTTATCAATATACAAGCTAAATTTGGGTAGTAAGTACCACTCAATCAAAGCTATCGAACCGGCTGCAATAGTAAGATATTTAGCTAATAATACTATTTTTTCTTTTTTTGTATATTCTGGTGCATAACCGTTCATGCTGCTCTGCTCTATATTTGCAAACCTATTTTCTTTGCTATCACCTATTTTCATAAACCCCCAATTGATATCTCATAAACTCAATGTTGTTTGCAAGGTCTAAAATATCACTTGCAAAATCACTTTGTTACATCTTCTTAGTGCACAACTCTATACTCCCTTGCTAGTCATGCCTTAGCTTTTTGTAAAACGAATCATGCTTTATGACGGTTTGTAGCTTCATATCACCTACGGTTAAAGCGTTATATTGCCCTTTTAAGCAGATGATAAAAACTATTAAGATAAAATTGTGATTACTTAAAAAGCCTTCTAGTATTAAAACACTAGAAAACTTTATTTAAACTCTAATAGCTTGTTTAGCTTCAAAAGCTTGATTACCCTGCTGCTACGTGCTCAGCTTTGGCATAGTTAGTGATCTGCGTCGGTACACTTTCACTACTATGACGCTCTGATTTCATTTGTTCGGCTATCTTTTCGGCGATAGCAATGGTTGGTGCGTTGGTATTTGCGCTAATCAGTGTCGGCATAATCGACGCATCAATCACCCGTAAGCCCTCAATACCGCGCACCTTCAGATCCGTATCGACAACCGACAGCTCATCTGCGCCCATACGGCAGGTACCGACAGGATGATAAATGGTGTCGGACTTATTGCGAATATAACCAAGCAAGCCATCTTTTTTGATATAAGGCGCGGCATAGTCCTCGGTGATGAACTTGGCAAGAGGCGCTTCTTCCATAATAGCGCGAGCACGCTCGGCGCCCGCGACCATAAACTCTACATCTTTGTCGTTTGACAAATAATTGGGATCAATCAGTGGCGGCTCGCTAGGATCGGTTGACGCCAGTCTCACTGTGCCACGGCTCTCAGGGCGCAAATAGCAGCTGTGTACTGAAACGCCGTAACCCCACTTCAGCTCACGTCCGTGATTAATCACACGCGAGATGACAAAATGCAGCTGAGTGTCAGGCCAGTCTTTTGGCGTCTTATCCGTAGCGCTATAAAAAGCGCCGCCTTCGGCATAATTGGTCGATAGTATGCCCGTCCCATCTTTGCGCCATTGTCCTAAGGCGGACGTCATCTGCGCAACCGTGCTTAGGCCGATACCGATGATGTCTTTGGTATTGACCTTATAATCGAACACCACATCTAAGTGATCTTGCAAGTTACCGCCAACATCCGGCGACTCCTGAATCACCTCGATACCGTGCTGCTCTAAGTGCTCTTTTGGACCAATACCTGATAGCATCAACGTCTTTGGAGAGCCGAACGCGCCCGCGCATAGTAGCACCTCTTCGAGAGCGCTGACCGTATATTCTTCACCATGCTTGACGTAAGAGGCACCCGTGGCGCGCTTATCTTCTATGATAACCTTGGATACCATAGCGCCGGTGATGATGGTGAGGTTCGGACGCTCTTCAATAGGGTGCAAGTAAGCGGCGGCGGCTGAACAGCGCTGGCCCTGCTTATCGCCATGGAAGTGGGTGACTTGATATAGGCCCGCGCCGTCTTGCTTTGTACCATTAAAGTCGTCGTTGGCGTCGAGACCATTAGCCACACAAGCATCAACAAAGGCTTTAGAGATAGGCCGCGGGCTCAGTAACTCGGACACGTGCAGGGGACCTGAGTCGCCGTGATGCTCGTCGCCCCCACGAATATTGTTTTCGGCTTTTTTGAAAAAAGGCAGCATATCATCAAAGCCCCAACCCTCGCAGCCGTTATCTGCCCAGCGATTATAGTCTTTGGCACTACCGCGAGTATAGACCATCGCATTAATAGCAGATGAGCCGCCCAAACACTGTCCGCGCGGCTGATATCCTATGCGATTATTGAGCTGGGTTTGCGGTACAGTATTGAATGCCCAGTTGTTGATCTTTACTGGCTTGTCGCGCATCATCATGATGACGCCTGCAGGCACACGTACGGCCAAATCTTTGCCGTCGCCGCCAAACTCTAATAGGCACACTGAGATAGTTGGATCTTCTGATAAGCGGCTGGCCATCACGCATCCTGCTGAGCCGCCGCCGATAATGACATAGTCAAATTCCATGAGAAAAGCGCTCCTTGCTAATAGCTTACTAATAGATAGTACCGATCATATAACGCGATACAGTCATTTCACTATAGCAGAATTAGCTAGCGCTGCTTAGAAAATTTAACAAAACTCTAGGCTAAAACTGATATGACTTTTTAGCGATTAAATAGATTCAGCAGAATGCTTGCTACAACGCTTATCACAATCATCGTCATTATTGGAAAGTAAATTTTGGTATTGCCAGAGCTGTGCTTGATGTCGCCTGGTAGATTGCCTATCCACGAAAACAGGCTTGGAAACACTAGCCAAATAGCCCCTATTACTACTAATATAGCTCCCAAAATAATTAGGATTTTTGCCATTGGTTAGTCCTTATTAATATTTTTTAATTAAATATATCAGCTTAATCAACTATATCAGCGTCTACAAAAAAAGCCTATCTATAACAGATAAGCTTTTTTATAAAACTAATATTTAACCTAAAATTCGAGCGCTCTGTCTCCGTTGGCGTCTTGAATACGCGTTGGCAGACCTATCTTATTAAGTAGATTAATGAATGGCTTAGCGTCTAGCTCCTCGACATTGACCATCTTGCCGGTGTCCCACTCCCCAGTCGCGACAAGCATAGCGGCTGCGACGGGTGGCACGCCTGCAGTATAGGAGATACCTTGGCTACCCACTTCATTATAGGCCTCTTTATGGTCAGAGACGTTGTAGATAAACACCTCAGAATCAACACCGTCTATCTGTCCTTTGACTTTATCACCAATACAAGTCTTGCCTGTATAATTAGGTGCAAGCGAGCTAGGATCTGGCAATACCGCTTTGACCACTTTGAGCGGAATCACTTCTTGACCTTCGGCAGTCGTCACTGGCTGCTCAGAGAGCAAGCCCAGACTTTGTAGAACGGTAAAGACATTAATGTAGTGCTCACCAAAACCCATCCAAAAGCGAATATTCGGTACATCTAGATTGGCTGATAGCGAATGAATCTCGTCATGTCCGCTTAAATAGCTGTTTTGCACGCCAACGACAGGCAGATCATCGGTACGCTTGACCTCGAACATATCGTTGGTTTGCCATTGGCTATCTTGCCAAGAGTAAACCGTGCCGGTGAACTCGCGAAAGTTAATCTCAGGGTCGAAGTTGGTTGCAAAGTATTTACCATGGCTGCCAGCGTTAATATCGATGATGTCGATATCAGTGACTGAACCTTTATCCATCATGTCATAGCCGAGGCGCGCGTAAGCGTTGACCACGCCCGGATCAAACCCTGCGCCCAAGATAGCAGTGACATTATTATCAGCGCAGCGCTGCTTGCGTTGCCACTCATAATTGTTATACCAAGGCGGGGTTTCACAAATCTTGCGCGGATCTTCGTGTATAGCAGTGTCGATATAAGCCACTCGGGTCTCAATACAAGCTTCTAGTACACTCATATTAATAAAGGCTGAGCCGACATTGATAAGGATCTCAATACCCGTGTTGTTGATAAGTTTGATCAGCGCTGCACTGTCCATCGCATCGACTTGATGAGTGTGCAACGTCGCTGGACGTTTAAAGCTGTTTTTGTCATGGACGCTTTGCGCTATCTCATCACACTTGGCCTTAGTACGCGAGGCAATATGAATCTCGCCGAGTACGTCATTATGCATGGCACATTTATGCGCGACCACTTGCGCCACGCCGCCTGCACCGATAATAAGAACGTCTTTTTTATTAAGCTTGGTTTGACTTATGTTCAATGAACAATCCTCCTTTGTGTTCCTGCCGATGCCACAGAGGTGGCTATGCAAAACAGTAACAGATGAATGATGTGTATGAATTAAAAGGAAGACCGAGGAAAACCCATACACCCGTCGGGCAAAAACTACTATTTGTCTTATAACCTTTACCTAGTGCAATTATAACAATTTTATCCTTTTTTTAGCACTATCTAGCGAGTAAAAATTAAGACAAGCTCGCTTTATAATCTTGATAATCAAACTCACGCTGGATATCAATGCTGCCATCTAAACGGCGAATTACAATGGCTGGCATATTCACGCCATTGAACCAGTTTTTTTTCACCATAGTATAGCCTGCGGCATTAGCAAAGCTTATTTGGTCGCCTACCTTGAGTTTATCCGCTAGCGCATACTCGCCAAAAATATCACCTGCTAGGCAAGAACGACCACAAACGATGGTATTGTCTAGCGCCTGCTGATTACAGATTTCTGCAGCGGGCAAGATATCGACGGCCTCGTCATTGATAGCCGCGATAGCTGCCGACTCTTGGTAAATAAGCAAATCGAGCATATGTGCTTCGATAGAAGCATCAACCACTGCGATGTTTTTTTCATTGTGCAGCGTATCGAGCACCGTTGTTACGAGCGTGCCCGCGCTATGGATACTCGCCTCGCCTGGCTCAAGATAGACTTGCACGCCGTATTTTTCGCTAAAGCTTTTTAGCCTATCGGCCAGTTTTTCTAATGGATAATCAGGCGCAATAAAGTGAATACCGCCGCCGAGACTTACCCACTCGAGCTTAGCTAAAACATCACCAAACTTCGCTTCGATATCTGCCAAACTATCGCTGAACGCCTCAAAGCTATCGTTCTCGCAGTTATTGTGAATCATCACGCCACTAATATCAGCAAGCACCGCTGCAATTTTATCTTTGTCATGCTCGCCCAAACGACTAAACGGGCGCGCTGGATCAGCAATGATAAAAGAAGAATTACTGGTCTTAGGGTTCAGACGCAAGCCTACAGGAATGTTTTGTGCATAGGCTTGCTCTTTAAAAGCGGTGAGCTGCGAGATAGAATTAAAGATAATCTTATCGGCATAGCTCAATACCTCATCTATCTCATCACTGCTATAAGCCACACTATAAGCATGCGTCTCTTTATCTTGCGCGCCGCCAAACGTCTCAAAACCTAAACGCACCTCATTGAGTGACGATGAAGTTGTACCGTGCAAATAGGGCTGCATCGTGTCAAAGACTCCCCAAGTTGCAAAGCACTTAAGCGCGAGTAACGCCTTGGCTCCTGATAGCTCACATAGACGCGCGATAATCTGCATATTGCTGACGATTGCCGCCTCATCAAGTAAATAATAAGGAGTCGCTGGTAATTGAGACGACACTTTGGAAGCCTTTGAGGATGGGTTTACTGAATTCATATAAAGCAGCCTAAATCAGATAAGCAAAAAAGTGGAATAGTATAGGTTAAAGAGGCGAAGCAGATGGCAGATGGTCATTCGTAGCGACTAATAATAAGGTTTATATTCGCTTTTGCAAGCACAAGGGGTACTACATTTTAACATCATGACCGTAGCTACTATTTAAGTTATAGTAAGCTAAATTCATTACTAGGAGTAATATCTTATGTCGCTCTCAACCGATTATTCTACCAGCGCTAGTCAAGCGAATCATAATAAAATCAATGCTGAAGATATTAATCTACAACATATCAATGCTGATGCGCGTGCCGTATTAGAATTTTGGTTTAATGAAGACAACGAGCCTTACTGGTTTGAGAAAAACGACGATTTTGATCAGCGTATTGAGTCAAAGTTTGGCAAAATTTGGCAAGCAGCTATACATGGTGAGTGCGCTCACTGGCGCCGCGGCGACAATAAAGCCGACGCCAATAGCTCCATTACCAATCTCGCCGGACGCTTGGCGGAGATTATTGTCTTAGATCAGTTCTCGCGTAATTTATGCCGCGGCAAGCCTTGTGCTTTTTCACAAGACGGCATGGCAGTTGTGCTTGCGCAAGAAGCGATCAAGCAGCCGCATTTTGATAGCTTACCGATGGAATGGCGACGCTTTACTATCATACCGTTTATGCATTCTGAATCCTTAGCCATTCATGAGCAGTATTTGCCATTATTTGAGCAGCTTAATGATGAAAGTACATTAGGGTTTGAGCATCGTCACAAAGATATTATCGAGCAGTTTGGTCGCTATCCGCATCGTAATGAGACTTTGGGCCGAGAGTCGACTGACAAAGAAAAAGAGTTTTTGCAGCAGCCGGGCTCTTCATTTTAGGCGCAGATTAGAGGTCTATACTTAAAGGATTATAGGGCGTGTTGAACATTCGACCTTGGCACTGACAGAGACTATTTTTTAGGCGATTTGCAGATAAAAATGGTAAGTTTAGTCGTTCTAAGCGTCTATTTTTATCAATAAAGCGGCAAAAAATAGTCCTGTCCCTATTGTTGTAGTAAGGGCTGATGCTAAAATCGCCCTAGTCGTTGCGAAAATCTAGCCAATGCAATAAGCATTATCTGCAATTTTCACTTAGACTAGAACTATTTTAGCTATCAGCAGTGCGCATTTGTGAATGTTCAACACGCCCTAATTAAAAGGCTATGCTGACGACTCAGTTTTCGATGACTGCTCATTTATGAGTAGTTCACCTCGCCTGTCATAAAGCTAAACGACTTACTGATCAGGCGTTGGTCATTTATGATGACATCGAAGCTTACTTTATACTCAGTGTTGCCCTGCAAGCCGCAGTTGTTTGCTTTTTTTATCATTNTCTGCTTTATGCTAGCCTTACAGCTATCGACTGCGTCTGTGATAGGTAAAATAAAAGCTTCGTTTTTGGGCAGTTCATAGTCTGTATTGAGGTAAGGATCTGATTGATAATCAAGTACCTGCGTCGGTATCGCTGTTCNGCGCAGCTCATCATAAAAGCGAATGTTGATAATCTGAATAGTGTCGGCTGCTGCCACTTTGATATAGATAGGCTGACCTATAGGATCGGTACTTAAGTCGCGNCCGGTATGCTTTACTGGGTCTGGGGTTTCGTTATAAAGAGCCGTTACTGTGCCGGTTACGCCTTGGCACGGATAAGTTAAAACACCAGCATAGTTAGCATCCACCGTGTCAGCTGTAGCAGCGGCGTTGCTGACTAGCACATAGCCTTGATTATTGCGCGTGTCTTTATTATAGGGCTTGTAGGCGACGACCGCCGTTCCTACTACTTTCGAGCTTGGCTGCATCAGCGAGCGCAGATGATAAGGCGCGGCAAGCAAGGATCTAGCCATCGAAGTGGTTATGGTCTCTGCTGAGAGTAGCTCGCCTGCAGAGTGATAATATATACTCTGCGCGATGTTTTCTGTGAAGCCATACTTTAGATTGGCGTAGCTGGCATTGAATAAACGGTTTTTGATATCTAGGCCGCTATAATGCGGGTTATTGCTGCTAGTAACCGCTTTAATATCTTTAATCTCGTTTTGATAGTGCGGATAAAATAGCGATGGCTGCGAATGTGCAAAAATGTATTTGATATAGTTCGCATGGCCTAACGCGACTTGTTTAAGCTCAGCATCTGGCGATAAAGTGTCAAGGCCACAGCGGCTTCTAGCGTCATTAAACACCTTATTGGCTATAGCCGATGCATGGTCATCATTATCGACGTTAATACTTTCGTTACTGTTATTATCGTCATTACTATCATTATTGTCATGGTTTTGAGTCTTTTCACCTGAGCTTAACTTATTATCCTTTTGGGCTAAAATACTCGTATCAGCTTGCTCATCGATCTCTATACCTAAGACTGCAAACGCCTCCTCTAACTGCAAGTGTGCTATCGCCGCTTTTACATCTTGTAGATAAAGTGCTGGTAGATAGGCTCTTTTTACTCCGTCATCGGCAGGTATTAGCAATAGCAAAGCCAATAATAACACCGGCATGATAGCAGAAGATCTAGCGCTCACTGACTCCCCTTTTAGTCATAAGTTTTGTCGTTAATATTGACGGTGCATTGTAATAGTGCGTTTGGCCATCAAGCTTAACGCTATAAAGCCAATGGATCTCAGCGTTGCTTATTGCTGCTTATTTTAACCATAGCGACTAATAATTGACAGCGCCGGTTTTAAAGGTAAATGATTTGCTTTGTAGATCTTTATTATCGACTAACACATCGAAGCTGACGTGGTACTCAGTATTACCGTACAGTCCACACTGCTGACTTTGATTCTGAGTACGTTTAGCCTCACAGCTTTTTAGGCTGTCTGTGAGCGGCATGATAAAGGCCTCATTTGCTGGTAGTTCAAAATTAGTCCCTTTAAACGGATCATCATTACTATCCAACAGTTTGACCAATACATTCGTTTTACGTTTCAAATCACGGAATTCAACATTACGCACTTCGATGCTTTGAGCTGAAGGCATGTTGATATAAACAGGCTGGCCAATTGGATTGATTTTCAAATCTCGAGTAGGAGGCCCACCATTTGGATTTCTAAATGGATTAGGACTTTCGTTGTATAGNGCAGTAACTGTGCCAGTGACGCCATCACAAGGATAAGTAAAAATCCCTTGCGCCGTATCATTTACACTTGCCGCGGTCGCTGCTGCATGAGTGACTAATACATAACCCTGATTTTTTTCGGGATCCTTATTAAAAGGCTTGTAACTGACCACCTCAGTTCCGACTACGCTTGAGCTTGCTCGCATCAATGAACGCAGATGNTAAGGCGCTGCCAATAAAGACTTTGCCATCGAGCTGGCAGCNTTATCAGCGCTGATAAGCGTCCCTAAAGAGCTGTAGTAAATCGTCTGGGCAATATTTTCAGTCGCACCGTATTTTAGATTCTCGTATTGGGCGTTTGCGAGTCGCTCAGAAAAACTAACCCCGCCAAAAAATGGATTGTTCTGGCCGGTGACATCAGTGTTATTACTGATCTTATTTTCATAATGAGGATTAAAAACGGTTGGGGTGCTATTCGCAAACACATGCTGGATATAGCGACTATGCTGACTGGCGATACTAGCGAGTTCCTTATCCATTTGCAGTCCGCCAAGGCCACAGCTGGTACGAGCAATACTAAACTCATTATTTGCGATCAAAACCGCTTGAGGGTTATTACTTACTGGCGGAGTCGCTGGAGGGGTAGTCGGGTCTTTATCATCTGCTGTAGGTGGNATTGGTAGGGCGGGATCTACTGGTTCATCTTGTTCGTCCTCTGGCTTATCAGTGTTAGGCGTATCTGAGTCTGAAACAATTGGGTCTGAAACTATAATATCACTCTCTACTTCACTAGGTACACTTGGCTCAGCAGATTCATCTGCGCCAGAACTCGTGTCTGAATCGCTGCCCCCGCCGCCGCCACATGCTGCTAGAAATAAAACAGAAAAAAGTAGTGCGCTTAGGCGCTTCGCTGCCAATGTTGAAACCATCATCAGTCCTTAATGTTTGATAATACTAGAATACTGTTTAGAATCTAGTTACAAACTATAAACGTAAGACAAACAGTTTTCAATAGTAACAAGACATTTTCTGTTAAATTAATTATATCCAAAATATGTTATATTTCAAACATTTGTCTCATCACGCTTAGGCTATTTCACATGATAGTGGTGGCATAACTATAGGGTAAACATATCAGTGTAGATGGACGACTCACATACTCTACCTTTGTTTTATGGGCGAAAAACTACGTCTGTGCTCATCTAGCACGCCATGAGTCTCAATAGCTTGCAGGTGCGCCTTAGTCGGATAGCCTTTATGCTTAGCAATAGCATACTCAGGATGCTTGCTATCTAAAGCGTACATCGTCTGATCGCGGCTAACTTTAGCCAAGACACTAGCTGCCGCTATACTAGTATGCCGTGCGTCCCCTTTTACCCAAGCTTGGCAATCAATAGCAGATGAGGACAGTCCAAATTCAGACAACTTAACATAATTCAGTTCAGGGCAGCGATTGCCATCGATTAACACCTCAACTTGGCTTGTTTGAATATTCGCAGCATTGCTAACCAATGCNTCTAGCAGTTCTTCCGTGCATAAGCGCATTCCGAGCATTGTCGCTTGCAAGATATTTAGCTGATCGATAACCGCTGCTGGAATATCTGCGATAATATATCCAAGCGCGTGCTGTTGTATTAAAGGATAAAGAGTATCGCGCTTTTTTTCACTGAGCTTTTTGGAGTCAGTCAAGATGGATAAAGGTGTGTCTTTTAGCGGCTGGTTTTCGATAAGATCTGACCAAGTCTTCGGTAAAATAGCTGCCGCAACATGGACACTCCCTAACAAAGGCCCACGCCCTGCTTCATCAATACCTATCTGTAATGTGGGTAAGCTGCCACTTTGCACCGCTCTCGGCGGATACTCAGCTGTGAGCTGCGACAGAAGTAACTGTCCAGTTAATGTTATAGGGGCGGCTAAGGACGTGTATTGACCTTTGATAGTGATGTGCTCAATACAAGTGTCGATAGGCAAAACTTGGGGATTAATACTCATTTTTATCACTGGAATTATTTTATATCATAAGGATTGGAGAGGTTGTTAGAACGTTGCATCGCGAGCGGTACGCGTACGTGCTCTCATTTGGGCAAACCATTGCTCGACCACGCTATTGGCGGGATCATGGTTGCTCTGCTGCTGCAGATTGCGCTTAGTCGCTAGTAAATGCTGTAGCTGTTCATTATAGGCCCGCGGCTGTAAAAGCTTAGTCAGCGTGCGGCAAATATTCTCGCCCGTTGCCTGCTCTTGAATGAGCTCAGTGACTATCCTCTCTCCCGCTAAGATATTAGGTAGTGCCACATAAGGAACTTTGACCAAGCGCTTAGCGATCTGATAAGTCAGCTGATTAAGCTGATAAATAACTACCATAGGCCGCTCAAGCAGCATAGCTTCAAGCGTTGCAGTGCCCGAAGCGAGCATAACCATATCGGAGGCCGCCATCGCTTGCTGACTAAAACTCGGCTGACTCTCATCATAGACTACAGCAATAGCATCGCGCAGGGGTTCAGAGCGTTTATCTATCACGTCTTGCACGATATATTGATGATTTTGATCGACTGTTGGGATAATAAAACACAGCTTGGGATCGACTAACAACAGTTTTTGCATACCATCGAGCATCAAAGGTAAAATAGCGGTAATCTCACTGCGGCGCGAGCCTGGCATGACGCAGATAAGCTGACTGACTGCCTCAAAGCGCTCTCTAAAAAACTGCTGCAAGCCATCGTTTTGCCAAACCAGCTCACTGCGTAGCTGATTGGTCGGCGTCTCAGTCAGCTCAGCATCAAGCGTTCTAAGTAGCGGATGGCCCACACATATCGCCGGATGGTTGTAGCGCTCATAAACGGGCAGCTCGAATGGAAACAAGCATAGCACCAAATGAGTCGCCTCTTTGATACCGTGGATACGCGACTCGCGCCACGCCCAAATAGAAGGGCTGACGTACTGGACACAGAACACGCCTTTTGGTTTGAGCTTCTTAGCGACGCGTAAATTAAAATCAGGCGCATCGATACCAATAAACCAATCTATCTGAGCATCCATAAAAGCAGTTAAAAGCTCGCGGCGCGCTTTAAAAAGGTCAGATAATTGCGCGACTACTTCAACCAAACCCATGACGGCTAGCCGAGATAAAGGAAACAGGCTTTGTAGCCCCTGCGCTTGCATCTTGGGTCCGCCCACTCCCACCCAAACAATATCATCACGCAGATTATTCATCTGCTGCATAAAGTCTGCCCCTAAGCTATCCCCCGATACCTCACCGGCGACTATCCCTATGACCAATGGCGGTGTTAATTGTGCTTTTGATGGCATTTTTGATGGCACTGAAGATAATGCCTGTTCACCTAAGGGTGCACGCTGTTCATCCGCTTGAGTAGGCTTAGCAAAACGAGTCATGACAAACCTTTAATAATGATAAAAATAAAGAATAGGGCGTGTTGAACATTCGACCATGGCACTGACAGAGACTATTTTTTAGGCGATTTGCAGATAAAAATGGTAAGTTTAGTCGTTCTAAACGTCTATTTTTATCAATAAAGCGGTAAAAAATAGTCCTGTCCCTGTTGTTGTAGTTAGGGCTGATGCTAAAATCGCCCTAGTCGTTGTAAAAATTTAGCTAAGGCATCTGCATTACCTGCAATTTTCACTTAGACTAGAACTATTTTAGCGATCAGCAGTGCGCATTTGTGAATGTTCAACACGCCCTAATATAATCATAAAATAACAAGTATAACAAAATTTTGGTTTTCACATTCCAGTTATCAGTCAATTAACTGCACAGCTACCCTTGTCAACGCACACTTTTGTCCTCATAATGATTATTCCCACTAATCAGCTAAATGATAGATACCCATGACAACAACAGTTATCCACAATGCAGACATTGATGACGTGAACATTGACCAATTCATCCCTTTAGTCACCCCCGCTGAGCTAAAAACTGAGCTACCTCTTACCGATGCCGCCTATCAAACCGTACTCAAAGGCCGTCATACGATTCAAGACATCTTGGATGGTAAAGACAAGCGCTTATTTGTGGTTATTGGCCCTTGCTCTATTCACGATATAAAGGCCGCTCACGAATACGCAGATCGTTTGGCTGTATTGGCCAAAGAAGTCGAAGACAGCATCTTTGTGGTGATGAGAGTCTATTTTGAGAAGCCGCGTACCACTGTGGGCTGGAAAGGCATGATCAACGATCCAGATATGAATGACAGCTTCGATATCGAAAAAGGTCTGCGCAGTGCTCGTAAGCTTTTGATCGATTTGAACGAAAAAGGCTTGCCTTGTGCGACCGAAGCGCTCGATCCGAATACGCCGCAGTACATGCAAGATCTTATCAGCTGGTCAGCGATTGGCGCTCGTACCACTGAGAGTCAGACGCATCGCGAGATGAGCTCAGGCTTGTCCTGCCCTGTCGGCTTCAAAAACGGCACCGATGGCGGTATGACTGTCGCTGTCAACGCTATGCAAGCGGTCAAAGCAGGTCATAGCTTCTTAGGTCTATCTGCTGATGGTCAAGTGTCGATTATTAGATCTAAAGGCAATCCTTATGCCCACGTCGTACTGCGCGGCGGCAATGGTAAGCCAAACTATGATGAAACCGCTGTCGCAGCTGCAGAAAACGAGCTAAAAAAAGGCAAAACCAGCACGAAGATTATGATTGACTCAAGCCATGCCAACTCAGGCAAAGATCCGTATTTGCAGCCAATGGTCATCAACAACGTCGCTGAGCAAATTCGAAATGGCAATAAATCCATCATCGGTATGATGATTGAGAGTCACCTAAAAGGCGGTAATCAAAAGCTCACCGCTGATCTTAGTCAGCTTGAGTATGGCAAGTCTATCACTGACGGTTGCCTAGACTGGGACAGCACGGTGACTGCTCTTCATGAGCTGCGTGACGCGGTAAAAGACATTCTGCCGAATCGATAGTTGCTGACANTATCGCTAGTTGTATTGCTTAACGAAAAAAGCTCATCTATTAAGATGAGCTTTTTGTGTTCTACCGGCTCTGAGCTATTAAGCAGAAGCCTCTGCGGCACTGAGCACACTATCTAGCGTCTCTATTACGTTTTTAGAGGAGACTTGCTGCTGCAAAGCGACAAGCTCATCTTGCGCCATCTGCCGAGTCGGCTCTACTAGCGTATACCAGCGCGCTAGCACTTGTAGCAAGCGAGATGCCAATACCGGATTGGTGCCATCTAACGTCTTGATTACCCCTGTAAAGAGAGACAAGCCCTCAGCGGTCCAAAGTACGGTCGACTGCGAGGTGAAAGCGCTAATCACTGAGCGTATCCGATTAGGCGTGTTCCAGTCAAAATCATCATGCACGAGTAAAGCTTTGATATCTTGTGTGGTGACATGAGCGCTCGAGGCTTGTACGCTAAACCACAAATCAATGACCAAATCATTATCATAGAAGCGCTGATAAAAGTCCGCTAAACACTTGTCTGCACCAGCAACTCGATGATTCACCATCGCCTTTAACGCGCCGAAGCGTTCAGTCATACAGCTAGCATTCTCATATTGCTGCTGTGCCCACTCCTTTGCACCAGCCACTTCGGCAGTCAATGCCATGTCTAAGACCACATTACGCAGGGCACGCTTACCAAGCGCTTCTGGCGTATCTGAATAAGGCTGCAATGGCAACTGATTATATAAAGCCGTCCACTCATGTTTAAGCGTCTGCGCCACTTGCTTATATAAGCCATTGCGCTGCTGTTTCACCACTTTAGGATCGTAGTCTTGGTGTATGGCTGAGGCCAGCTCCTGCACCGATGGAATATCGAGCAGACGCGCCGCGAGCATAGCATCAGTGACCGCAAGCTTAGGCAGGGTCTTCGCTAAAGNCTGCAGATAGATATCAGGACTGCTTTTTTTATTGCCTTGAGTAGTAAGCAAGATACGATTGACAAGCATCTGTGTCACTTGCCATTGGTTAAAGCCATTGGTCTCATGCTCAAGCAAAAACGCTAAGTCNTCATCTTGATAATCATAATTGAGCTGCACCGGCGCACTAAAATCACGCAGTAAAGAAACCACTGGCTCTTGCGTAATATTATCAAAACTAAAGGTCTGCTCTGCCTGATCAAGCATCAGCATACGCTCATCAATGATAGCGCCGGAATCTTTGTCAAATAACGCGGTCGCCACTGGTATTGGTAGCGGCTTTGGTGCATCAAACCCTGGTACGTGGCGCGTCTGCTGCTTAAGAGTGATTGTCAAAGTCTGTGAATCACTATCATAGCTTTGATGACCAGATACTACGGGCGTACCCGGCTGACGATACCAATCGATAAAGTCCTCAATCTTACTATCGGTAATGCTAAGCGCAGATAAAAAATCCTCAACCGTGACCGCTTGGCCGTCATAACGACGGAAGTACTCATCAGTACCTTTTCGAAAATCTTTAGGGCCTANAGTATTGGCTATCATCCGCACGATTTCAGCGCCTTTTTCATATACCGTCGTGGTATAAAAATTATTAATCTCAACGAAGCTCTCAGGACGTACCGGATGCGCCAGTGGCCCTGCGTCCTCGCTGAATTGATGCGCGCGCAAAGTGGCAACATCATCGATACGCTGCACCGCGCTTGACTGCTGATCGGCAGAAAAAGATTGATCGCGGTAGACGGTAAGCCCTTCTTTTAGACACAGCTGAAACCAATCACGGCAGGTAATACGATTACCNGTCCAGTTATGAAAGTACTCATGAGCAATGATGGATTTGACACTGAAGCTGCGCGCNTCCGTCGTCGTCTCAGGACTTGAGAGCACACAAGCAGTGTTAAAGATATTGAGACCTTTATTCTCCATCGCGCCCATATTGAACTGACTGACGGCCACTATCATGTAGCGATCCAAATCATACGCACGGCCATAATTGACCTCATCCCAGCGCATCGAGTCTTTGAGCGCCTGCATACCCACATGACACTTNTCGATATCATCACTCTTGGCGTAGAGCTCAAGCAAGACCTCGCGCCCCTCACTAGTGGTATAGCTATCACTCAATACTTCTAAATCAGCGATGACGCTCGCGAATAGATAGCTGGGCTTGTTGGTTGGGTCGTGCCAAATTGCATAGTGACGGGTGTTATCTTCGGCAACTTCACCCGCTTCGATCAAATTACCATTGGCAAGTAAAGTCGGAAAGCGCTTGTCGGCCTCAATACGGGTAGTAAAAACAGATAGCACATCAGGGCGATCAGGATAAAAGGTAATCTTGCGAAAGCCCTCAGGCTCACATTGAGTGACAAACATCGTATCGCTACCACTACCGGCTATATACAGACCTTCAAGCGCAGTATTGGTATGCGGATAAATACGTACTTGCAGCTGCAAAGTCAGCTTATCTGGCGCCTCACTAATAATNAGCTTACCGTCAGCTTGCTGATAGCGATCATCAGCAAGGGTTTGACCGTTGAGTGTGATAGCTATCAGCTCAAGCTCCTCGCCATCGAGGACTAAGTCACCATCGCTCTGCCGCTGCATCACCAAAGTGCTATCGACGATAGCATGGTCATCGAACAGCTGAATATCTAAATCAACGGTATCAACATCGAAGCTTGGCAGCTTATAGTCTTTTAGATGGATTTTGCTGGGCATATGCGTAGGAACATCCGGCATGTCTGCATTGATAATATTGGCATCAGTTTGAGTCGTTGACATTGATAATCCTATTGTTTTTCTAAAGAAGGCTAGAGTCTATTGTTTTTATACGGCGTCATTACCGCTTATTTAAACGCGCTCATTAAATTAAGTTTGATTCTGCTAAGCTTTAACGCTACATTGGCCTCAATAAGTAAATTTCAAGAGCAACCTCGCGATTTAACCACTTTGGCGCCTTTTATGAATCCTAACTCTCCTCCTCTTACCCCAGCCTTGCTGATAGCTTACACTCAAGCCCTTCTACCCTCTTTATTAGAGGTTACAAAAGAGGCAACCCCATCGCCCAAGCTACTCAAGCTACCCAAACTACTCTGGGCAGTTGAAGATAGCCAGCAAGCTGATAGTCTCAGCCTACTGCTGCAAAAACAAGACGAGCAAGAGGTCTTTGCTATGAATAGTCATGCTGATAAAGAGGAAAATGAAGAGAACAAGACTGAAGAGAATAAGGCTAAAAAGAACAGAGTTGAAAATAGTATAAAACCAGATATTGAGATAAGCACTTTAGCCAAGCTTAGTCATCAGTATAGTCCTCAGCGTTTTGAGCTTGCCTGCTTTTGGCTACCTACTATGTCAGCCGAGCAATTGCAGCAATTTATACCGACTATAATGCGTTATAGGGATCTGTACGCCGCTCATTTGNTAATCGCTGTCAAGGATAAGATAGACCTGCGAGCGTACGGCTTTATGCCGTTCGATATCTTAGGCGATCAAGCAGTTGACACGGCTATCACAGCCATAGACTCTCATACGGCTGATCATCTGCTACCAGCAGCCTCTTCTTTAACCCTTTGGCAGTTTAATCTGTACGATTATAAACGCCTGCCCAATTGGCTAAATAGTAAATACTGGGCCAATCCTGAAAACTGGGATAAGCATCGCTGGTAATAAATAACAATGGCTCTAGTTTATCTATACGCGTTGTCGATAATCTCGCTGAAATTAAAAAATAAAAATTTATAAGACTAAGTTGTCTGACACATACTGTAATACTTACCGAACCTTGGTATTATTTACAGTAATGCTACTTACACAACGTAACATTGATTTTATGATAGACCTCAATGACCTAAGTTTATTGTGCGATATATAAAACAACAAANAAATTACCTATTTAGGAGCTTCAAATGTCACAACTTTCTTCTTTTAGTAACCGTTTTGCCAAAATGACTGCGCTAGCTGTCTTGTCTAGTGCGGTGGCCCTAACTACAGGTTGTGCCACTAAACGCGCTACCTCTGAAGTCGTCGTCGCGCCTTTAGGTATCCCTGGTGGTCAAGGGGTTTATACCGGTGCGGTCGTAGTCGATAATCCTGTAGCCGTCGTCGATGCTTCAGACAATATGGAAGCGGTCGTTTATTTTGCATTTGATAGTAGCGAGATCACCGCACAAGCTGCCAGCGTACTGAATCAACACGTCAGCTTATTAAACGCAAATCCAGGTACACAGGTGCTAATCGCAGGCCATACTGATGAGCGCGGCAGCCGCGAGTACAATATCGCTTTGGGTGAGCGCCGTGCACAAGCTGCGCGTAATTATCTAGCAGCGCAGGGCGTCGCTGCCAATAATATCCGTATTATTAGCTACGGTGAAGAGCGTCCTGCAGCAGCTGGTAACACTGAAGAGGCTTACGCCTTAAACCGCCGCGCTGAGCTGTCGTACTAATAGCCAGCTTACTGGTTATTAGCCTATTCTCATCTCATTNNGTATTTTGACTTTGACCCAGTAATATCAGTATTACTGGGTTTTTTTGTATTCTACAATAAGATTAGCTAAGGATTTTTGCGCTTACTCCTTCATACCTGCCATAATAATACGCTTATGATTATTAATAGTATTCACTCGCCCTTATGATCTTACTGAATGATATCCACTATACGCAGCTTACGGCGACTCATCATTGTGCTATTGCTCGCTTGCAGCCTATTGGCACTCGATTATGGAGAGATCATTCGCCTGCCCTTACACCTATTACTCTATCTACTAGCGGCTTTGATCATGACTCATTATCTTCGCAGACATTTTGTGTCGTGCCGCCCTGTTATAACCCAGCCAGTGACTTCTCTTCGTTAGGTGCTACAAAGCAAGATTTATTAAATAAAAAAATTAAGCGTCAAAGCCAACGTACTGGCGTACGCATACTTTTAAATAGATTACTCGCTGAGCTTGGCATAGCAGATACTTTAGATGAGTCAGCGTTCCCCTATCGACTCAAAAACCATCGCCACTATGTGTGCTTCAGTCATTCNGCNGATAGAGTAGCNGTCGCTCTGAGCTTTGACAGCGCTATTGGTATAGATATTGAGGTAAATAGCGTGGCATGGCAGGTCGCCAAACGCTTCTATCATCCCAGTGAAATCGCTATGCTCGAGCAGCTGTCACTCGATAAACGCGATTATCTGGTCAGGTTACTATGGCAAATCAAAGAGAGTTTGATCAAAATCAATCAAACAACACTTGCAGCAGGTTTAGGTCGCGCTGATCTACCGCTAGTTCAGANGCTNATNGAACGTGATAGTGGTGATAGTATTGCTGATAACAGCTCTGATANTAGTGTTAAGAATAATAGTTCTNCTCGTGAGCTATTTATAGAGCTGAGCCAGGACGCTCAGCGTAGAGTAGCTTATATTTCAAACTATCAGACGATAGTAGTATTCTGATATAAATAGTATTTAGCGTAATATTCAGTTTAACTAACGCTCTTATAGCATTTAAGCAAACTTAAAACACAAAAAAGCGATCCGAAGATCGCTTTTTTTATCAACTATTTAGAAAGATTCAGTATTTAAATTAGAAGCGGTAAGTTGCACCTAGTTTAACAATTGGGAACCACTCTAACAAATCATCATCTTCAAGCTCACGCTCAGCACGTCTTGCAACNTCACCACGCGTAACATCACTNTCATCTNGGCTCNACANNCTCNNCTGNCGCNTCNANGTATCNNACANNNTNNGTAGCATNNNCANCTGCNCGNACTGTGGCATCNGTTTTNCCCATATAGGCNGCACCGATTTCACCNAANACACCCCATCTATCAGAGATGTTTGGACGGAAACCAANGGTTAGGTATGGAGCCAAATCATTACGATGCTCTACAGTACCAGCCAATGTACCAACNTCANNAGNANNNTAGCTTANNTCATCAATTTCAAAGACNANNGCCTTCACCTCTAGCTTCAACATCGAGATCGTTATCAGGAACAATGATACCAGCACCCACAGTAAACCAGTTCGCTGCAGGGCGCATCTGTACGCCTAAGTATGGGTTGCTAAAATCAGCATCTTTAATTTCATATTCAACATCATCTACGTCGAAATCATCTTTGATATCAGATACGTCGCCACCTGCCCAACCGGCTTGTAGTTCAGTAGTCTCGTTCATGCTCCACGCGAGGTTTGCGCCATAACCTAAGGTACCAATCTCTGCACTAACAGCAGCAGGGTTGATTGCTGTGTTAAATAGAGTCTTAGTTGTACCAACGACTGCGCCAGTAGTATTGCGGACGATACCCGCATCTCGGTTATACTGATACGCAGGAGCAGCTACTGGGTAAGCAACCGTATCATTATCATCTACAACAACGATAGGATCGGCAGCCATAGCAGCAGTTGAGCCTAGAATAGCGGCAGATACTGCCGTAANTTTAATAAGTTTCATCATTAATCTCCTAAAAATATGAAGTAGCTTGCCCACAGTGAATGATGACTTAGCGTTTTTACAAACCATCATTTTGTTGAGCAGATTAAAACAATTTTGACTCTAAAAGTCACCCCCTAAGAAGCGCTTTTTGTTTGCCATTATGTAAAGATTACGTAGGTATTGTAATTATTGCCGTTACACTCTGTCATAAAACGCATTAGTGTTACAAGATATGTCAAGACAGAATAATTAGCGTATCAATATATCTAGTAAATAATAACTCATCATTACAAAGCGAGTAACCTCGCTAATGAGAACAACGTTTAAAAGCGTAAATAAACGTGGTATCGGTAAGCTAAAAACTCTTAATGACATATCTAAGTAACTGAATACTATTTTGGCTTATTATAAGATTTTAAACAGTGTAGCTTATATAACTAATTACTACGGTTTGTTGTGTTATGTGAAATGATGTATCTTAGCGAGGCAGAGAGACAAAATGAGTAGTATGGCTTGCTGATAATACCCTAATTGGATGATGAAATAGCTAGCCACACTCTTTATGCAACACTAGATTAGTGAGTTGCCTGCTGAGCAATCGCATGAATGACACCCCTTAACTATCGAGCCAATATTATGCCTAAAGTATCATCTATTACTCGTGTATTAGAGATTGTAGAAGCCGTGTCTTATGCCCAAAGACCGCTCTCACCCCTTGAGCTGTCAAAGGATTTAGACATTCCAAAACCTACTATTCACCGGTTGATACAGACTTTGGTCGAAGAAGGGTTTATTGGAGTGGATATAGGAGGCGGAATAATACCAGGCAAGCGCGTACGTAATCTGAGTATAGAGCTGTGGCAACAAAAGCAGTTCTTTCAGGAGCGGCAGTTGATACTACAAGGATTGGTGGATGATATAAAGGAGAGCTGCGGCATCGCTGTACCGCATCAGATGAGCATGCTACATACCAATCGCGTACAGANTGATCNGCCTATCCAGATCTATTTACCAGCCGGCTCTCAGTCGCCGATGTGGTGTACCGCAACGGGTAAGCTCTATCTTAGTCTTCTGCCTACGCAAACCCGTGCGAAGATGCTGCGACAGCTCCCACTTGATAGGTTTACTGAAAACACCTTTACCGATGTTGATGCTTTAACTGCTGAATTAGACACTATCGCGAAGTCAGGCGTTGGCATAGACAACGAAGAGTTTATCTCTGAGACCGTATCAGTAGCCGTGCCTATACTCGATAAGGACTCACGCTATTTGGCGTCTTTATTTGTAAATGCACCTACTATCCGCGTCTCTTTAGAAGCGCTTCAGACACACGTACCCAGACTTAGAGTCGCGGCGCAGGATATCCAAACGCTGTGCTATGAGTTTGAAATGAAATAATCAGCGGATGTGGCTNTCACTCTGTAGCGGTACTCTAGGGCGTGTCCCTAATAAAATGTGCTCACTTCTTTACGCTATTAAGGCAGGACTGATGGATCATGAATAGCCATAATGCTCGAGAAGTCCTTGTCACCATGCTCGCCAGTATGAGCGCTATACAGCTGCGCGGCTCGCTGTGCCATTGGCGTGTCGACCTCAGTCTGCCTAGCCGTTTGCAGCGCAAGGTTTAAATCCTTTTGCATCAGCTTACTCATAAAGCCGCCTTGATAGTGATGGCTAGAGGGGACATTATCCATCACTTGCGGATAAGGGTTGTAGACCTCTAGTGTCCAATTGCGCCCTGAGCTTTGTAGCATAATATCCGAGAGTACTTTGGCGTCTAAGCCGTTTTTGACGCCGAGGTTTATCGCCTCTGCTGTGCCTGTCATTAAGACACCAAGCAGCATATTGTTGCAGATCTTAGCCACTTGTCCGGCGCCGTGCTCGCCTGCATGAAAGATATTTTTGCCCATGGCGGCAAGGATAGGTTCGGCTCTAGCAAAAGCCTTAGCCTCGCCGCCTACAATAAAAGTCAAACTACCTGCTATTGCCCCGCCGGTGCCCCCTGATACTGGCGCATCCAAAAAGTCTATACCAAGCGCACTTGCCGCAGCTGCGACTTGCCTAGCGTCTGCTGCAGCAATGGTGCTACTGTCAATCACTAAGGTGTCTTTAGCAAGATGAGATAGCAGTCCTTGTTTCTGTTCGCCGCCTGCTTGCTCTTGATTATTCTCGCTACTTCCTAAATACACTGATAGCACATGCTCGCCTGCGGGCAGCATACTAATCACCACTTGCGCATTAGCAGCCGCTTGCTGCGGGCTATCTGCCACCCTAGCGCCTGCTTGCTGTAGACGCTCGGTCGCAGCCAAAGATAAATCATAGACGCTCAGCGCGTAGCCTGCGCTTAGCAGGTTCTGTGCCATTGGCGCGCCCATATTACCTAAGCCAATAAAAGCGATGTTAGGCTTTTTGTCCTTGACTGACTCACTTGCGTTTGCAGTTTTATTCATTCCATCATTCCTTGATGTCGTTATCGGTTATTGACTCAATAAAGTCTAGCGTACATGCTGCGCGCCTAAAGCATCAGCGGTAAGCCAGTCTTGTAAAGGATGCTGATAAGGGGCATAAGGGTTGTCAAAATGCGACTCGATATACGCTTGTCCCTCAGCGCTTAGGCAGTCTGCCAATGTGCGTGACCACTGCGGCGCTTTATCCTTATCAATGAGCAGCGCGCGCACCCCTTCTCTAAAGTCAGGATTGGCTGCGCAGTGCACGGCGACATTGGCTTCTAAATACAGCACTTGCTCTAGTGATAAAGCGCTGACTTTATAATACAGCGCATAAGTCAAAGCGGCGGTTACTGGGCAGCCGTGACGATAAGTTGCCAGNGCTTTTTGTGTCCATTTATCGGCGGCAAAGTCAGCATCAATCTTAGCTAGAGCGTCATCGTTTTGTAGCAGATGATCAATCTCAGCCAGCCCGCCACTATTCATAAGCTTATTGATGGTTTGCCAATATTTGGCCAAATGACTCTCAGGCAGGTCAGTCGCTGGCTGAGCCGCTAAAGCGCGGCTGGCAACACTTGGCAACCTACCAAAGCCTTGCTCCATCTCCGCGCGCCAATCNGCAGCTTTTAGGCGCTCAATGATAGATTCATAGTCGCCACTTTGGGCATAGTATTCAGCCAAGTTACCAATGATGGCGTCGCCGGCATGGCACATAGCGCCGGTCAGACCCAAAAACAGCCCTGTATGAGCAGGCATACGCTGCAAGAACCAACTACCAGAAGCATCAGGGAACAGACCTATGGTAATCTCAGGCATCGCAAAGCGAGTACGCTCGGTGACGATACGATGGCTACAAGCTGCCATCAGTCCCATACCGCCGCCCATAATAATCCCGTCACCCCATAAAATCAGCGGTTTGGGATAAAAGTGCATTTGCCGATAGAGGCGATACTCATGNCCAAAAAACTCAGTTGCATAAGGATTGGGCAGTGGTGCAGACTCTGACATACTGTCGTAAAGCTTGCGAATATCTCCGCCAGCGCAGAAGGCTTTGTCACCTGCGCCTTTAAGAATAATGGCGACTATTTGGCTGTCCGTCTGCCAAGCTTCGAGCTGCTGTGATAACAGTTGACACATCTCAACGCTCAAGGCATTAAGCGACTTTGGGCTGTTTAAAGTCATAATGCCAAGCTGATGACCGCAATGCGTCTTTTCGGTCTCAAAAAGTACCGCNGCTTCTTGCTCTGGAGAAGCAATGCTTTGATTATTAGATTGATTATTTGTGCTCATAAAACGACCTATGAAACTTTATAGAATTTAAAAACGGGCTAGAAAAGGCTGCTAACGCAAAGAGCTAAGAGCGTCGTCTTGCAACAGCTGCCGGGATACGATGACGCGCATGATCTCATTAGTCCCTTCTAGTATTTGATGCACGCGCAGATCGCGCACATGACGCTCAAGCGGATACTCGTTGAGATAACCGTAGCCGCCATGCAGTTGTAACGCTTCATTAGCGACTTCAAAGCTCAAATCGGTAGCCAAGCGTTTTGCCATGGCGCAATAAGTTGCCGCTTGCGGGTCGTTGTTATCAACTTTACTAGCGGCCAGATAGATCATTTGTCTTGCGGTNATNGTTTGCGTNAGCATGTCGGCAAGCTTNAATTGTACGGATTGAAAGCCTGCTATGGGCTTGCCAAACTGCTGGCGGTCTTTGACGTAGCTCGTCGCCGTTTCAAGCGCGGCCTGCGCTGTGCCTACCGCGCAGATACCAATATTAATACGCCCGCCATTAAGACCTTTCATGGCGATGCTAAAGCCTTGACCTTCAGCACCTAATAAGTTGGATGCAGGGACTTTGACATTGTTAAAGCTAATAGTACGGGTCGGCTGCGCTTTCCAACCCATTTTATGCTCGTTTTTACCATACTCAATGCCGTCGCTTTGGGCATCGACTACAAAGGCAGAAACGCCCTTAGCACCTGTATCACCTGTGCGCGCCATGACGATCAACACATCAGTAGACCCCGCCCCTGAGATAAAGGTTTTCTCGCCATTGAGGACGTAATAGTCGCCTTGTTTATCCGCCTTGGTGCGTAAGGACGCCGCATCAGAGCCTGCATTAGGCTCTGTCAGACAATAGCTGCCTAACCACTCGCCATTGACCATCTTCGGCAGATACTGCTGGCATAGCGCGTCATGACCATACTCTCCAATCATCCATGACACCATGTTATGGATACTCATATAAGACGCCACCGCAGTGTCGCCCCAAGCTAGCGCCTCAAACACCATCGCTGAATCCAAGCGCGGCAATCCTAAACCCTCATAATTAGGATTGGTATAAAGGCCTAAAAAGCCAAGCTCTCCTGATTTTTTGATGACCTCAATAGGAAAGTACGAGCTGCGATCCCATTCGGCGGCGTTGGGTCTTAGCTCTTTTAGTGCGAACTGACGAGCGCTGTGCTCAAAAGCCACTTGATCGTCGGTTAGTGAAAAATCCATGCAGTTATCCTTAAATAGTGCGGCAAAATGCAGCTTACATTGAAATGGTGGTATTCACTTTACCGCGGCTCGCCTCATCATCGAACCAACGCGCCGTGACGGTTTTGGTTTGCGTATAGAACTGCACGGCTTGCTTGCCATAAGGTCCTAAATCGCCAAGCTTGCTGGCGCGTGAGCCTGAGAACGAAAACATAGGTAGCGGTACAGGAATCGGTAAATTAATACCGATTTGACCGACCATGACGTCCTGCTGGAATTTATGCGCCGCCGCTCCTGACTGAGTAAAAATAGCAGTGCCATTACCGTTAGGATTATTATTAATCAGCTCAATAGCTTCATCTAAGCTATCCACGCGCATGATACAAAGCACCGGACCAAAGATTTCTTGCTGATAGATCTGCATGTCACTGGTGACATGATCAAAGATCGTCGGCCCAACGAAGTTGCCTTTCTCAAATCCTTCGACCTGAATACTGCGACCATCCAAAAGTAAGCTTGCGCCTTCCTCAACTCCTGTATTAATTAAATGCTCAACGCGAGCTTTTGCCGCAGGCGAGATGAGCGGGCCTAGATCTTTGTCGTTCTTACCTGCAGAGACCACTAAAGTTTCAGCTTTGGCTTTGATGTCATCGATCCACTCGCCTGCTGCGCCGACCAACACCACAACTGACAAAGCCATACAGCGCTGTCCTGCTGCACCGAAGGACGCGCCTGCGAGCTGGTTTAGCGTTTGCTCTTTATTGGCATCAGGCAAGATGACGCCATGATTTTTGGCGCCCATCATACACTGAGCGCGTTTACCTGACCGGCTTGCGCGCTCATAGACATGTTTGCCAACTGCGGTAGAACCGACAAAAGACACCGCCTTGATGTCAGGATGATCGCAGATAGCGTCAACGGTTGGTTTACCACCATGGACTACGTTCAATACCCCTTCTGGCACGCCCGCCTCTACTGCTAGCTCGACTAAACGCATAGTCACCATCGGATCTTGCTCAGAAGGCTTTAGGATAAAGGTGTTGCCCGTGGCAATGGCCATCGGGAACATCCATAGCGGAATCATCGCTGGAAAGTTAAACGGCGTGATACCAGCACATACGCCAAGCGGCTGCCAAATGCTATAAGTATCGACATCTGAGGCGACGTTTTCGACAAAGTCGCCCATTTGCAGGTTAGCGATACCCGCCGCATGTTCGACCACTTCTAAACCGCGAAACACATCACCGCGCGCATCAGCAAGGGTTTTGCCTTGCTCGGCGGTTAGAATTTGCGCAAGCTCATCCATGTGTTCACGAATGAGTGCTTGATACTTTAAGAAGATACGCGCACGAGTGGTGATAGGCGTTTTGCGCCAAGTCGCAAATGCAGCTTTGGCAGTGGCGACGGCTTCATTGATCTCATCATCGGTGCTTTGTGGTACTTTAGCAATGATGTCTTGGGTGGCAGGATCAGTAATGTTAATCCATTCGCTAGTGTTAGATTGGCTGAACTCACCATTGATGAGCTGTTGAACATGATGCATAAGATATCCTTATCTTGTTTGAGTCATCACAAAATATGTTATGAAAGATAGCGATTGAGCTGTCAGTGAAGAGTAGATTAACAATTTGATGGTCNTCGACTATAACAACAATGTCAAATTAGGGTCAAGCGCTTTAGGGCATCTGGCTGTGAGTGAATACAAATCGCTTGTTAAACTAAAAAAAGCCCATGAATACTCATGAGCTTTTTACGAGCTGATAATAAACTTATCATTCATTGATAAAATAAACACAGCCACTTAAAGCAAGCCGATTAGCCTTTATTCTGCTCGTTATACTCGTCACGCATGACTTTTTTATCGTGTTTACCGACTGAGGTTTTAGGCAGATCATCGAAGAATTGAAACTCACTCGGGATGCCATATTTAGGAATGATACCTTTAGCAACCGCTTGCTCAGCAACCGCTATAATATCATCAGCAGTGGTGTCTTGATGGCTCGGTTTGAGAACGATCAGAGCTACCGGACGCTCGCCCCATTTTTTATCAGGGACGCCAATGACCGAGACATCGGCTACTGCTGGGTGCAGCGACAAGATAGTCTCAATCTCGAGCGAGGATATCCACTCGCCGCCTGATTTGATCACGTCTTTGAGACGATCAGTGATTTTGAAGTAGCCGTCTTTGGTCATATAAGCGATATCTTGAGTGTGCATGTAGCCGTTTTCCCACAGCTCAGTACCGGCATCGTCGTTTTTGAAGTAGCTTTGCGTCAGCCAAGGCGCACGTAGCACCAGCTCACCAGTATTGTCTGCGCCTGTACCAACTGATTTATTATCGGTACTCCACACTTGCGCATCGACCATCATTACAGGCTTGCCTGACATGCAGCGGCGGGTGATATCTTCATCAACACTCATCTCAGGCTCATCGATAGTGAACTCGGTCAGACCAATGAGCGGCGCAGTCTCTGACATACCGTAACCGGTGTAGACCTCGATATCTTGCGCGAGAGCCGCTTTGGCTAATCCTTCGGTCAATCGCGAGCCGCCGATGATCATTTTTAGACCATCAAAGCTCTTATCACGATCTTGGGCTTCTTTTAGCACCATTTGTAGTATCGTCGGAACACAATGCGTAATGCTGACCTTTTCATTGATGATGAGATCGAGCAAAGTATCAGGCGCATAACGACCTGGATAAACTTGCTTGAGGCCTGTCATCGTCGCAGTATAAGGAAAGCCCCACGCATGCACATGGAACATCGGCGTCATCGGCATATAGACGTCGCCATAGCTGACGCCTTGCTTATCTGGGAGCATTCCTAAGGTTGCCGCCTCCGCCATGCTGTGCAGTACTAGCTGACGATGGCTAAAGAAAACGCCTTTAGGATTACCTGTGGTACCTGAAGTATAAAAGGTAGTGGCGATAGTATTTTCATCAAAATCTGGAAACTCAAACTCATCACTGGCATCTGCTAATAGCGTCTCATACTCACCAATGACGCGGCTTTGATTATCACCGAACACCCCTTCAACTGTGGTGCCATTATCATCAAGCCAGATAATGTGCTCGATACTGGAGTTCTCAAACTGATAGTCTTTGACTAAAGGCGCAAATTCAGAATTAAGCATCAGCACTTTTGGTTTGGCGTGATTAACCGTATATAGCACCTTTTCAGGCGACAGACGAATATTCACCGTTTGCAGCACATATTCAGACATCGGAATCGCGAAGTAGGACTCAAGATAGCGATGACTGTCCCAGTCCATAACAGCGATGACGTCCCCTGCGTCCAGGTTAAGACTATCTAAGACATTGGCTAGGCGGTTAATACGGGTAAAGAACTCGCTATAAGTAAAGCGTTTTTTGTCAGCATAGATGATTTCTTGGGCTTGCGAGACCGTCTTAGCACGGTTCAATAGCTGCTTGATAATCAGCGGATAATCGTAAGCAGACGGGGCGCTATGATAAGCATTTGACATAAATCTCATTTCCTTTGAGGGTGTTCGTTATTTTCGTGTCTTAACATGGCTTAGTAATTCAGTTTGCAGGTTTTAGCCATTTGAATACTAATAATTTCAAATCAAGATACGCTTAATACTAAAAAAATTTAAATGCGCTGTAAAGTGAGCTTGCGTAAGTGGTAGGCTAACAAGCGATCATAGCTGTACAAGCTAAGCAGCTTTTGACTTGGTTTTTATCATGCCAAAACTTGCAATCAGCAGCGCTAATACTTGTACGAATAATAGCAGCCATACCGTAAATTGCCATTGCCCATAAGCATAAGCTAGACCGCAAAGCCAAGCGCCTACCGTGCCGCCTGCGTAATAGAACAAATAATATAGCCCTGAGGCTAGCGAGCGGCCTTGTTTGACATTGACCGCGATATAGCTGATGGTCGCCGATTGAGTCACAAACACCCCTGAGGACATCACCCCTAGGCCGATAACGATCAGCCATAAAGGCGTCGCTAGCGTCAACAGCACTCCAAGCATCGAGATAATGACCGCCACTATAATCGTGCGCGCTGAGCCAAAGCGGCGCAATAGAATAGTCGANAGCGGCGTAATGATCACCCCTATCAGATAAACGGCAAAAATATTCGCAAGTGCGCCGGTACCTAAGTGGTATGGTGTATCAGCGAGATATAGATTAATAAAGGTAAAACAGCCCACCAGTGAAAATAGCACGCAAGCGCCAAGTAAGCAGGCGGTGACCACGTAGCGATTGACGAGATGCGAGCCGAGCGTNTNTATNGCNGAGCGAAAGTTTGGATTGGCTACAAAATGCTTCGAGCTTGGTAGCGTCTTTGCTACCCAAAGCGCACTAATCAACGTCAATATAGCCAACACATAATATGCCTGTCGCCAACCAAAAAACTCATGCAAGTGGCCTAATAAAAACCGGCCCATAAAGCCGCCAAGCACCGAGCCTGAGACATAAAAAGACATCAGCTCAGTCACACTTGAACCCTCAAACTCCTCGCCGATATAAGCTATGATGACCACAGTAATACCTGGCACCGACAAGCCTTGGATAAAACGCCATAGCCCTATCCACTCGATAGTCGTACTCTGAGCAATCAGCGCAGTAGGTAGCGTCAAAAACAATAAAGCGCCAACGACAAACGACTTGCGCCCTACTGCGTCCGACAACATACCCAAAAACGGCGACATAATAGCGATAGCTAAGATTGTTGCGCCCACAACCATGCCTGCTTGTACCTCAGTCGCCGAAAAATCTGCCATCAATACAGGCAAAATCGCTTGGATAGAATACACTTGCAAAAAAGCAAACACTCCGATCAGACCAATGGTTATTTTTAGGATGAGTGAGGGCGCGTTGCTGAGTGATGACGAGCTATTTCGTATTTGATTAAGAGAATGATTCACAAAGTACTGACTATATTGGACGCTAAAAAGCGTAAGTAAAAAGAAAGTAGCGCTCTAGGTATTTTAATTACCTACTAACCCTTAGCGCTTATTAATTAATGAAGCACTATAGCACAAGCGATATCGGTTTTAAGGGCACAAAATGTTATTGATACTTATCACCTAGGCTCTCAAGTGGCTCGGTGTTCTATCTGAGTATGGACATTCTTAAACGTCCAGCAAAAACAACGTCCAACAAGTCCTAAGCTTATACATCGCTCTCTTTGACATATTAACTATTAAAACCTACTATAAATCGGCTTTTATCAGCTTACTCTCTTGTTAAGATTGACTATTAAGCAATGCANTGAACTTTTTAAAAGACAACTATCAAAAGACAACTACTATGATAAATTGCCTAACGCGTTTGAGTATAGCTACAATCACAATAGCTACCTACGCGCTACTGTCTACAGCGCCTGCTTCAGCTAAGATTGCACTAACAGAAACGACACAGATAGTGCCAACGCCAACCTCAACGTCGGTAGCATCGCTCAACCAAGATGTCACTTGTATTCCTGACAGTGCAATTAGCGCTGATAATTTAAGTCAAACAAAAAATAACGGACCCTTTAACATTGCTAGCAAAAAAGTACCACGTGAGTTAGTAGACGGCTTTGGCGGTGGCACTATTTACTATCCGACTAACGCTGGCAACTGCGGACGTTTGGGCGCAATTGCTGTGATACCTGGCTACGTCTCTTATGAATCGTCGATTAAATGGTTGGGACCCCGCCTAGCTGCTTGGGGCTTTGTCGTGATTACAATGAATACCAACTCTATTTATGATAGACCCGATAGCCGCGCTAAGCAGCTAAGCCACGCTTTAGATTATGTAATCAGCGATAATACAGTAGGCAATATAGTAGATCCTGATCGCTTAGGGGCAATTGGTTGGTCCATGGGCGGGGGCGGCGCGCTCAAACTGGCATCTACGCGTAGCAACGTACGCGCCATTATGCCACTCGCCCCTTATCATGATAGAAGCTATGGTGAAGTAACAACGCCGACTTTTGTTATCTCCTGTGAGTACGATGTTATTGCGGCTAATAACAAGTATACCAATTTGTTTTATAAACAAGCGACAGGGCCTAAGATGAAGATTGAGGTCAATAACGCCAGCCATCTCTGTCCAAGTTACCGCTTGAATGAAAAGCTACTAAGCAAGCCTAGTATCGCGTGGATGCAGCGTCATATCAATGGCGATACCCGCTTTGATCAGTTCTTATGTGGTCGAGAAGACTATAGCATAAGCCCGCGTATATCGAATTATGATTACGCTGACTGTCCGTAACTGACTTACATACTTGGCTTGTATGTTCCCTGTACAACAAAAGTTACCGTAGGGATAAGTCTCACTAATTAAGCGTATTATGGTTCCCGAATGAATAAAAAGAATTATTCAAAAACCACTTAAAAAACTACTTTTATACATTCGTGAACGTCATTCACTATAGAGGCTTATATGTCAGAAGAATTTAAAAAAGATCAGATACATGACCTAGGCGCTGGGTTTTGGAACATTAGAGGCTCTTTTGTCAGAAATGGTATGGTCGATATCGGTAATCAATCAGCGCTCGTTAAGCTAGCATCAGGGAAGTTTATTTTGCTAGATAGCTATACTTTAACTGGTNAGGTGCGCGAGCAAGTGCTGGCGCTNACCAATAATGGTAAAGATATTGAAGCCGTGCTCAATGTACATCCTTTTCACACCGTACACTGTGCGCGCGTTGCCAAGGATTTTCCGCACGCTACTTTTTATGGTAGCGCTCGCCATCATAAGCAGGTACCCGAGGTCAACTGGAGCAAGGATTACGTAGAAAGCGAAGCTGTAGCCCAGCGCTACCCTGAGCTACAGTTTTCACAACCAAAAGGTATCTATTACATCGCCCCAGACGACTCCGTACATTCAGGCTCACTATTGGTTTATCACCCTGCTAGTCAAAGCATCTATGTCGACGATACCTTTGAGATACCGCCATCAAAGAAGTTTAATGATGTGCAAGCCGGTATCAACCTACATGCGACCACACTTAAAGCATTAAAAGATGAGCCTGACGCTGGCAAAGCGTACTGCGACTGGGCGACAAAGCTTGCTCACGAGTGGCGAGAGGTGCGTAACTTTTGCGGGGCCCATTCTGGTCTAGTCGTCTTTGCAGAAGGTGAGTTTGAAGCTGCATTGCTATCGAGAATTGATAACGCGCGCGCTGATTTAGAAGCGGCCTCTAGCCAGACTTAATCGAAAGGCCTAATCGATATGCAGTTACGGCAACTGTAAAGCTTGGGACAAGTTACAAAAGTTGTGTAACGATACTAGCGGCTTGAATCCATTACTATTTACTAGTGACTTGTTTATCAAATTACTAGTGACTTGTTTATCAAATGATGTACTATCATAGAGTTTACAATTAAAATTATTAGGGCGTGTTGAACATTCGACCATGGCACTGACAGCGACTATTTTTTAGGCGATTCGATGTTAAAAATAATAAGTTTAGTCATTCTAAGCGCTTATTTTTAACGATGAAGCGGCAAAAAAGAGTCCTGTCCCCTGCTTTTATCGTGAGGGCTGATGCTAAAATTGCCCCATACTGCGTTACAAATCTCGCTAAGGCATCTGCATTATCGTCGCTTTGTGCCTTGTCTGGAACAATTTTAGCGATCAGCAGTGCCTATTTGCGAATGTTCAACACGCCCTAACATCATTAAGGAGAATAACCATGTCAGAAAAAATACATGATCTAGGGTCAGGGTTTTGGAACATACGCGGCGAGTTTCGCATCGGCGGCGTTATCAATATCGGTACGCAGTGCTCGCTTGTCAAATTAGAGTCCGGCAAGTTTATCTTCTTAGACAGCTATAAGCTGACAGGTGAAGTGCGCGATAAAGTGATGGCATTGACTAATAACGGTCAAGACGTCGAAGCGGTATTGAACGTACATCCATTCCACACGGTTCACTGCGCACAGATGGCACAAGATTTCCCGCAAGCTACCTTTTACGGCAGTACTCGCCACGCCAAACAAGTGCCTGAGGTGGACTGGAGTGAAGACTTGGTCGAGAGTGATGTGGTCGCTAAGCGCTATCCTGAGCTTGAGTTCTCTATGTCCCAAGGCATCGATTATATCCATGCTAATGAGATGATTCATGCAGGCTCGTTATTGGCTTATCATCCTGCGAGTAAAAGCTTGCACGTTGATGATACCTTTATGAGCCCTCCTTCTAAATTGCTCGAAAAAATGTTGCCAGAGGTGATGCTGCATCCCACAACCAAAAAAGCGCTTAAAGACGCGCCGAATGCAGGTAAAGAGTACTGTGACTGGGCGACTCAAATTGCTCATGACTGGGACGTACGTAACTTCTGCGCCGCGCACTCTTACTTAGTCAAATTTAAACAAGGCGAGTTTGAAGAAGCGTTACTTAAAGCCGTAAATAAGGCTCGCCCTAAGCTTGAAAATGCTTAAGGAAGATTAAGTTTAATAAAAGCCTCTGCATTTATAGATGCACAGTAAAGATAAGGAAAAACTATGGCAAAACTAGAATCTAACATTGAATTAGAAGCTGCGGCATTTCGCCGTTTACTTGCTCATCTAGACGAGCGTAAAGATGTACAAAATATCGAGCTGATGAACCTTGCTGACTTTTGTCGCAACTGCTTATCCAAGTGGTATAAAGCGGCTGGCGAGGAGCGTGGTATCGACATTGACTATGAAGACGCTCGTGAGCTGATCTATGGTATGCCCTACTCTGAGTGGAAGCAGAAGTATCAACAGCCAGCCACACCTGAGCAGTTAGCGCGCTTCAATGAGCTTGAAGCGGCTAAGAACAAAGCAGAATAAGATGACGAGATAAAGCTCAAAATTTAAAATAGACGAAGCCGCTAAATTAGCGGCTTTCTATGGATTTGAGTATACTACTAAATCCTACCGTACCTTGTTTTTGCATCTTGCGATCAAGCAAGCGGCCGATCAGGGGTAATGGTATCACTAATCGACCTTCAGATATCCATGTTACCTGCGTAGTNCCATCGCCTAAATCTTTTAAATCTATGCTNCCTTTGCGGTGATCCACTTTAACAGGTCTGGCTTTTTCAATCTTGTACTGCATATGAGTCGGACGCTCAAACGCCGTAATTCGCTCCCAAAATTTGACTGGCCCCGTCTGAATGATACGTAAAGCACCAACGCCGTTACGCTCGTCATCGCCTTTTGTTAGTAGCTTAGCCGTCCCTACCGCTTTGAATAATCCATAACTGGCATGATCGCTTATGGCTTCAAACACCTCATCAATCGGTTTATTTACGGTACGCTCTACTTTTATTTTAAACATCGGATTATCTCTTTTATGGGAAATGAGAAGCTATAGTCAGTTGAAAATAAAACTGTTATATAAATTTAAACGCGCTACTGGTATAAATTTTACTTGCGTGCTGCGTTCCCAGAGGCTGCGCAACCTACGTTTAAAAATAGCATCCCAGTAGCGCTATGCGCTTTTTAGAGTGCATCGACTATATTTAGGCTAGTTATATATTGTTATAGCACAACTTTTACTACAAAGCAGTACGCTATTACATGATATCGCTGCTTATATGCATCCAAGCTAGATGTTTTATCGCTTCTGATGTTTAACACGAATACTGAATTAAGATAACAAAGCCTTTAATTCAATTTTATTATTAATGATATCAGCTAAAGTATAGCCCTCTAAAACGCTNACAAAAGCAGTAAGGGCTTCAAAAAACACCCCCTTTAATCGGCATGCAGGACTGATGACGCAGCCTTGCTTTGTAACTGATGAGGCCTTGTTAGCTGTCTCATCAGCCGTTTCATCAATCAAGGTTATCGGTAAGCCTTGTTGCGTCGTGGCATCAGTCTTAGGTACAGTTGCCGCAAAGCACTCAACCAATGCAAAGTCCGGCTCTATCTGCTTAATGAGTATACCTAAATTGATATTTTCAGGCGCACGGGCAAGCTTGATACCGCCATTTTTACCGCGAATCGTCTCTATATAACCCAATTGACCTAATTGATGAATAATCTTTGTCAGATGACTTCTCGAGATATCATAGCTGTTAGCAATATCACTGATGTTCGCTAAAGCCTGCGGCTCAGGCTTTACGGCGAGATAGATTAAGGAGCGCAGCGCATAATCACTATAGTTCGTCAACTTCATGGGCANATGCTCCTTAACCATTCAAATTTAACCAAACAAACCATCTGGTCTGGGCTTGGACAATATCGGTAAATAGCTGATGCAAAATAGTACAAAGCAGCTAATCCAAGCGCCTTGCGCAATCATCACCCATAATAAGTAATGTTCGACAGCGATAATAGGTAAAAATGCGCGGCTGACAAATACTAATACCATGAGCGCAAACATCACATTGACCATCTTTGGCGGCTGATGAATATTGCGCCCTGTATGCCCTAATGATACTCGCGCCATCATCGCCAGCGTCATCATACCAACGCCAGCGATAGATAAGGCATGTACCGCCAGACTGTGACTAAAGCCAAGCCAAGGCTGCAAAGCATATAAGACGAAGCTTAAACACATGCCCAAAAACGCTAAATACAAGGACCAAAGTAAAGGCTTTTGCCAAATCTTTGGGTGATACCAACCGGCTAAACGTATGAGATTGACTATAGCGACGCCAAGAGCAGTGATAGTGAGCAGATATTTATTAGGATAAAATAGATCAATGATAAAAAAAGTCAAGAAAAAAACCAGACTCAAGACATCTTGCCATTTGCTATTGCGTACTTTGACATCAATACCATCATGGGCCAATCCGCGCTCAATAAAAAACGGTACCACGCGCCGGCCAATCGTCAACACTAAGCCGATAATTAGATAAAACCCTAAATACACCCCTATCTTAGTGACAGTCATATCATTAGCAAAAATGCCCCAATAGCACAGTCCGTTGCCTAAGGTGAGTAGCGCAAGTTTGGCCAAAATCCCCATTTGCTTGTATTGCTTAACTTGCAGTACGGCTCGAAACACTACCCACGCCATTGAGGCAACAAACAACATATCAAATATAGCCGCTAATAGTAGTAGCCCCGCACCAACATCTAGACCTAAACCAAAGGCCAGCCAGCTTAAGCGCGCAATTAACCAATAGCTAAAAATAGCTAGCAGCTTATAGCCATAAGGCATCTTCACCCCAGTCCAAGTCTGCACAGCGGTCAATAAAAAACCTGCGACCACGGCTAAAGCATAACCATAAATCATCTCATGACCATGCCAATACAGCGGATTCAATGTCTGCGCGGCGATATCAGTATGACCGGTAAAAACGAACGCCCATAAAGTCATGATAAGTACTGCAAAGACTGCCGCCCCACTAAAGAAAACGCGAAAGCTCAAATTGAGAATAGGGTGCGGTGAGCTTGGTGGCTGCGTCGGTAATTTGATTGCTTGCATAGCGTTCAGCTTATGATTAGTGATTCATTTAAATAACTGTTATTTAAGATTCATTTTAAATGAATGTTATACGTTATTCAATATCTGTCATTCTTTTAATATGTGAGAAGCTAGCTAGAATTTTTAAATCACAAAAAAAAGCCACCTAAATGGTAGCTCATATATAGCACTCAATGAAATATTCTTAATTATTTATATTTGTACTACAGAAATTATCAATGAGATAACAACAATCAAAGTCACATACTTTCTAACGCTAAAGTATTTAGTGTTGATGATACTCGCTTGATTAAGTCCATAATCAATGAGTAGTAAGCTGATAAACCCTATCACTAACAGCCAAATAAAAGCCGCTGTCGATAACAGTAAAAAGCCAAACCATAATACCAAAGTTATCAGGTTACTCAAGATAGGCAACCTTGCAGCCCAAGGGTTATCGTCCGCTAAAGCCAAATGATTACCCCACTGCGCCCCAGCCATAAAGGTGGCAATCACTAAGCCGTAAGTCGCTAGAATATTGCTAGTTTTTCCTAAAGCTAAAACACTATCGACTCCTACTATGAGTAAGATGGCGCAAGCGATAAAGGGAATGCTACCGGCAAAAGTTAGATAAGGACTGAGTTTTTTCATGATTGACAACTCACACTACATATTAGAATTCATTATGACAGCCATTTATCCATAAACTTGCCATTAGGATCATGCTGCTGGGTTTGTTTTTTTAGATTGAACTGCCTAGAGCCGCGAGGATCCGCCCCTACTCCTGCTAAGTATTGCCAGTTGCCCCAATTGCTCCCAACATCATAATCGATCAGCTGCTGCTCAAAGTAGGCTGCGCCATAACGCCAATCAAGACCTAGCTCATGAATAAAACAGCTCGCCACCAGCTGCCGACCACGATTCGACATATAACCAGTATGATTGAGCTGGCACATACAAGCATTAATAATTGGATATTTAGTCTCACCATTTTGCCACTGCGCTAAACGCTGATCATCATGACGCGTCGAAGGTCTATAATCGCCAATACCTTTAAATAAAAATAAATCTTCTTGATGCTCTATGGCATACCAGTAAAAATACTCGCGCCACAATAGCTCAAACCAGATCCAATAAGTTGAGCCATTGGCCACGACTTCGCGCTCGTACTGACGCAGACGATTGAGCAATACCTTTACTGATAGTGTGCCATTAGCAAGCCAAGCTGAGAACTTCGTTGAATGCGTCCACTCATCCAAAGCGTTACGGGTGGTTTTATAGCTGCTTGGGGCGTTAGAAGCAAAATAGCTTTTTAGATGATTCAGCGCAGCACTTTCACCGCCTTGATATTTGGGTTTATCTTTTTCGTCATTAGGATTTGGTTTGTCAACTGAGGGTAATTGCAGAGCATACTTTGACTCATTAATCAGTGCTGCAGGCAATGGTGACAGCGATCTTAGGGTTTCGGTTATTACTAAATCTGTTTCAGCTTTGAGTAAATCTTGAGCATATTCGACTTTTTTACGAAACTGAGTAAAGCTTTGCGGTAGCTCTTTGGTCGGCATTATAGGATACAAGGTATTGATCGACTCACTATGCCAAGCAATATTAGCATACTTAGCGCGCAACAAATTATAAACGTTTAACTGCGCATAATCGGCACTATCACTGACAAAAATATCGCTCACTTGCTGCTGCTCTATGAGCTGGCATAACTGATTAAAAGTATTGGCGCTTGATTCTTTATCCACTTGTCGCAAATACAGCAATCGACTCCCAAGACTCTGCAAAGACCTGTCTAAATCGATCAAGCTTTCATTGATAAACTGCTGGCGGGCATGCCCAAGCTTATCGAAATGATAAGCCTGACCCCAAGCCTCTTGATTGAGCGCCTCAGTCAAATCGACAGCATATACCGGCAGTAGATAACCTGACTTAAGGTTACCTGATTTGGCCTGCTCAGCCGCTTTACTCAATGTCGCATTGTCATGAATACGCAAATCGTTGTGAAATAGCACCATTACTACGTTTTTATTTTGCTCATTAGTCATATCTTATCTGCCATTTGTCATTGTGCTTAGCTATTACTAAACCTTAACTAATCATAGTTACTGTTGAGAGTAACTATAATGTGATAAAAAATAAGATACAGTATATGACGTGTTAAAAGCGGGCTTAGTATTGGCGAATAGTCTTAAATATAACGACTAGAATAAACATTGACTACAAACAAGCAGCCTGCTTAAATGGTCAATCATCAAACAGATCTTGATAACTATATAGTCAATCAATATTAAAAGTGGTACAAGGCAGACGAGTGCAAGTACTACAGTAGTAGGCTAAACGAGTCTAACGCTGTAACACTTTAATAGTGGTTCGACTATAATTAAAGGAGATAACTGTGAGTGAAGACAATGCTTCGGCAGAAAAACGTAAAATAATCAATAGGTTTTTGACTCAGCTCACCCGTGAAGAACCGCAAATGTACTATGCTTCTACTGCTGAGATCTCCCGCAGTATCTATACTTTGATTAAAGAGCATAGCAACCGCTTAGATGTCGAAGAGCAAGCGTTAGTCAGAAATATGTCAGTCGAGGAGATCCAATCTATTTTGGGCTTTAATCTAAAATAGTAGACTCAACCCATTCGTTTATGAGTGAAATTAACCCTCCTAAGTACAAAAAAAAGACTGCTACTAGAGCAGTCTTTTTACGAGTTAAAATATTTATGAGAATGAATTAGAACGCATTAGAAAGCATCAGAACGATCAGAACGATCAGAACGATCAGAACGATCAGAACGAATAGTCACGCGGTTTGTGCTGATAAGACACCCAGTGCAGACGCGTCATCTCCTCTAGCACCCACTCGCCATTAAAGCGGCCAATACCTGAGTTTTTCTCACCACCGAATGGTACTACGCTCTCGTCATTGACGGTGATGTCATTGACATGAGTCATCCCAGCTCTGATACCACGGGCAAAACGTAAGCCTTTCTCCATATCTGTCGTAAACACCGAACTTGATAATCCATACTCAGTATCATTGGCAAGCTTCAACGCCTCATCCTCATCTTGTGCGCGAATAATGCCAACTAAGGGCCCAAAGATCTCATTACGGAATAAGTCCATATCAGCAGTTACCTCAGTGAAGACATGAGGCGGCACAACTTGACCTTCAATCTCACCGCTGAGTAATGTCTTAGCGCCTTCCTCTTGAGCTTTAGCGATTTTATCTTTTAAAGAGTCGAGCTGATCTTGATTAATGATAGGACCAACAGCCGTATCTTTATCATTAGGATCACCGACTTTGATGGTTTTTACATGTTCAACGAAACGCTCAACGAATTCATCATAGATAGCATCTTCAACGATGATGCGGTTGATAGCAATACAGATTTGACCTTGATGCAAGAACTTACCGAAGACTGCCGCTTTTGCCGCATTCTCTAGATCGGCGTCTGCTAATACCACAAACGGATTGTTACCGCCAAGCTCTAATGCGACAGGTTTGATAGTATCGCCGCCATTAGCAAGCTCGCCGATGTGTTTGCCAACTGCGGTGGAGCCAGTGAAGGAGACAAAGCTTGGAATGTCGTGCGTGACGATAGCATCGCCAATCTCGCTACCTGCGCCGACGACTACGTTGAGCAAGCCTTTTGGCAAGCCTGCCTGTTCAAAGATCTTGGCGAGTAGCAGACCGCCGGTGATAGGTGTATCGCTAGCAGGTTTTAGCACCACCGCATTACCCAAGGCTATTGCAGGGGCAATAGAGCGCTGGGTCAAGTGCAGTGGGAAATTCCAAGGACTAATCACCGCAATCACGCCGATAGGCTCGCGATAAGCGAAGTTTTCTTTACCTGGTATGTTAGACGGACGAATCTCACCATGCATACGATTAGGAAAAGTTGCTGCCTCTACCGTGATAGCGCGCGCACTACCAAACTCCACCATTGCCTTTATACGAGTACTGCCCGACTCTTTCACCAGCCAATCGACAATCTCCTCTTGGCGCTGATCTAAAATCTCAACTACCTTATATAGTAGGCTTGAGCGCTCAGTAGGCATCGTTTGTGCCCACTGTTGCTGTGCTTTTTGCGCCGCCTTAAAGGCTTCATCAAGCTGACCTTCTGTCGCTTGCTGAATATTAACTAAAGTCTCACCAGTAAAAGGGTTGGTATTCGTATTGACGCTATCATCCTGCCCTTGTTGCCACTCGCCTGCAATGTACTGCAAGTCAAAGTCACTATAAGCGTTTTTTTTAGTTTCAGTATTATTTGACATAACTTTTCCTTTTTATTTATTAGGTTAGGGCGTGTTGAACATTCAAATGTGGCACTGGCGGCGGCTATTTTTCAGGCAATACGCAGTGAAATTTTCGAAGCCTAGTCATTCTAGGATAGACAATTTCGCCATGTATTGGCAAAAAAGAGCCCCGCCCCAAAGGGCTGATGCTAAAATCACCCCAAACGGTGTTGTAAACCTAGCTAAGGCCTCGACATTATCGTCGGTTTACGCCTAGTTTGGTGCGATTTTATCTATCAGCAGTCCTAATATTTGAATGTTCAACACGCCCTAATGACATGGTATCTGTAAGCAGCTCAGTAGCTCAGTAACTTTATAAATTACTAGTGGCTCTTTTATTAACATTTTTAGTAGCTGTACTCGTAGTATTGGGACGAGTTTAAACTCACTTCTCTTAGCTCAATAACTACTCAACCATTGAAAGTCAGCTTGCTAGACGACTGGTCTAATGCTAACATAGCTGCTTTAAAACTCAGACTATTTTGCATTAAAGTTTGTTGACTGAACGTAACTGATGCCTCTTTATTTTCTTTTTGCTTTCAGTGCTTTGAGTATCCAAGTTCAGGAAAATACAATGACTATAAATTAAAGAGATAACGCTAATATAGTCAATCAATATTAAAAGTGGTACAAGGCAGACGAGTGCAAGTACTACAGTAGTAGGCTAAACGAGTCTAACGCTGTAACACTTTAATAGTGGTTCGACTATATAAGCAAAATTATAAAATTAGGAGAACATAACCTTTATGTCTACCGCTGCTACTTTTGACTCACTACCTTCTTTAGATAGTGGACACTCTGATACAACGTTATCTAACACTAAGACCCATCTGCTAGATACGGGTTATCGGCTTATTGCCTCTAAAGGCTTTACTGCCGTAGGTATCAAGCAAATACTAGACACAGCAGGGGTGCCTAAAGGCTCTTTTTATCATTATTTCGCCTCCAAAGAAGCTTTTGGCGAAGAGATTATCACCCACTACTTTACTCGTTATAAAAGACGCTTAGAGCTTATTGCAGACGAAAACAGTAGCGCTCAGCAAAAGATCTATGACTATTTTCAGAACTGGTACGACACTCAGCAAAACGGCTGTGACCTTGAAAAGTGTTTAGTCGTTAAACTCAGCGCTGAAGTTGCTGATATCTCGGAGCCGATGCGAGAAGCTCTGAATAACGGCTATCAACAAACGATTAACTGGTTAACTGAGCTTATCAAGGCAGGATGGAGCGATCAATCTATTCCGAAGCTTGACAATGTCTCCGCTGAAAGTATCGCTAAGCGTTGGTATTTTTCCTGGCTTGGCGCCAGCTTGATTGCCAAAATCAGTCAGTCCAACACTTCGTTAGCAGAGGTGTGGCAGATGACAACGGTCCAATTGGGTCGTTAGTCATTAGTCGTTAACTATGGCGACTGGCATTCTCTAACTATCTCCTCTAACTATCTCATAGGCCTCTCTTTCTTACGGTGTTTTGTAACTAAGGCCTATTTTTTTACTTTACTTACTAGACGACTGGTCTAATTTCTGTACAATGCTATTCATCAAAAGATAGTTAATGGCTACTTATCGCTACTTATCAAATAGCGGTTAGTCAAAGCTTTTAAGAAAGCACTGCTAATCACTACTCAGCTCACATTAAATCATCACGCTAATCATTTAGGATTTTTATGAATAACTTTCAATACTACAACCCTGTCCGTATCGTCTTTGGCGAAGGCCAAATCGAACAACTCTCAGATCTTGTGCCGACTGATGCTCGTGTCCTTATCACATATGGCGGCGGCTCAGCTGAGCGTACGGGTACTTTGGACGAGGTTAGAACCGCCTTATCAGCGAACGGTAATCGCGAGGTTTTTGAGTTTGGCGGCATAGAGCCCAACCCAGAATTTGTTACTTTGTTAAAAGCTGCGGATCAAGTGAATGAGCATAATATCGACTTTATCTTAGCGGTCGGCGGCGGTTCAGTTATCGACGGTAGTAAGTTTGTCGCCTTAGTATCTTCACTCAAAGAAGACGATGGTACAGTCTCACGTGAAAAAGCATGGGACGCCCTGATTGGTTATACCAAAAAACTAGATTCAGCAGTGGATCTTGGTGCGGTATTGACCATTCCAGCCACAGGCTCTGAGATGAATTCAGGCGGCGTAGTCAACTATAGCGAACGTCAGGCCAAACTGCCTTTTGGTAATCCGCTAGCTTTCCCTAAGTTCTCCATCTTAGACCCTGCCAAAACCCTTACCCTACCCGATAGCCAAGTCATGAATGGCGTTGCAGATGCGTTTGTACATGTGATGGAGCAGTACCTTACTTATCCAGTTAACGCCAAAGTACAAGACGCTTTTGCTGAGAGTCTGCTAAAAATACTTATCGAAGAAGGCCATGCGGTAAAAGCTGATCCTAACAATATGGAAACGCGTAAAAATATCATGTGGACGGCGACGATGGCGCTGAACGGCTTGATTGGTACGGGCGTGCCGCAAGATTGGACCACGCACATGATAGGTCATGAGCTGACCTCATTACACGCTATCGATCATGCCCGCACCTTGACGATTGTATTGCCGTCAGTCATGCGCGAGCTTAAAGACAGCAAAAAAGACAAGCTCCTACAGTACGCGCGTAATGTCTGGAATATTGAAGCGAATAATAACCAAAGCGATGATGAGGTTATAGAAGCTGCTGTTGTTCGCACCGAAGATTTCTTCCGTGATTTAGGTCTCCCCGTAAGCCTAGCTGACGTCGATCTTGATGACTCTGCTATCGATCCTATCATTGAGCAGTTAGAGGCGCATAAGATGGTCAAATTAGGTGAGCATGATAAGAATGACTTAACAGTCTCACGCCGTATTCTAGAGCGGGCAACAACCAGTAAAGCTTCGTAACGCTTTACCCTCAATAGCCCATACGAGTAATACGCTGTGAATTGCTAATATGGGTTATTGGGATCAATTTTTGCTACTTATTAAGCCGTGTATGTATCAGTTTTTGTCTACGACCATGAGTTTTAGTGTTGTAGATATGCAGTTGATCAATAATAAATAAAATAGGAGATCATTCATGAGTTTTGACAAACAACAAAACAAACAACAGAACCGTCAAATTAAGTTAGCCAGTCGCCCTACGGGTGAGCCGAACGCCGATAACTTCGAGATGGCAACAAGTGAGATGCCAAAAGCAGGTAGCAATGAGATGCTACTGCGTACCGTCTATTTATCGCTTGATCCTTATATGCGCGGTCGTATGAGCGATGCAAAAAGCTATGCTGATCCGCTAGAAGTCGGTGATGTCATTATGGGCGCGACGGTGGCGCAAGTGGTCGAGTCCAATATCGATAAATTTAGCGAAGGCGATTTGGTAGTCGCCAACTCAGGCTGGCAAGATTATAGCGTCAGTGATGGCGAAGACGTACTAAAACTTGATAAAGACATGGCCAATCCTTCTTATGGCTTAGGCGTTTTAGGTATGCCAGGTTTTACCGGTTATATGGGTTTGACTGACATCGGTAAACCGCAAAAAGGCGAGACTCTAGTCGTTGCTGCCGCTACAGGCCCAGTTGGCGCGACAGTCGGACAAGTTGGTAATACCTATGGCACACGCACTGTCGGTGTCGCAGGCGGTAAAGAAAAGTGTGAGTTTGCTGTCAATGAGCTTGGCTTTGATGTGTGTATCAATCACTATGCCGATGATTTCGCTGAGCAGCTAAAAGCCGCTTGCCCTAATGGTATCGATATCTATTATGAAAACGTCGGCGGTAAAGTCTTTGATGCGGTCATGCCGTTATTGAACGCCCATGCGCGTATTCCTGTTTGCGGCCTTGTCTCGCAATATAACGCGACTGAACTACCCGATGGTAAAGATCGTTTAAGTGTATTGATGGGTCTGATCTTAAGACAACGTATGACGGTCAAAGGTTTTATTATCTTTGAAGAGTACGGCGAGCACTTCCCTGAGTTTCTAAAAACCATGAGCGAAATGGTAGCCTCAGGCAAAGTCAAAACCAAAGAGTATATCGCTGATGGTTTAGATCAAGCGCCTGATGCTTTTGTCGGTATGCTCAATGGCGATAACTTCGGTAAAACCGTGGTCAAAGTCGCTGATGTTGCTTAGTCAATAGCTCAATTTATTAAATAACTCAACTTGACTTGTTAAACCACTTAGTTTACAAACAATATGGCGCTGTTTCTCGGTACGGCTCAATTTTTAGGATGTACCGAGTGGCAGGTCATTAACTCTAAAACGATTAGCAAAATAACAAACAATAAGGGTAACTATGAAGATTTTAATGGTACTAACCTCACATGACGAATTAGGCGATACTGGTAAAAAGACTGGCTTTTGGCTAGAAGAGTTTGCTGCGCCTTATTACGCTTTTATTGACGCTGGCGTTGATGTCACCCTCGCCTCGCCTGCTGGTGGTCAGCCGCCGCTTGATCCTAGTAGCGATACAGAAGACGCTCAAACCAAAGATACTAAGCGCTTCAAAGAAGATAGCGAGGCGCAAAAGCACCTTGCCAATACCAAAAAACTTGCGGATATGAAAGCTGAAGATTTCGACAGCGTATTCTATCCAGGTGGCCATGGTCCATTATGGGATTTAGCAGTTGATAAAGACTCGATTAGTTTGATTGAGACTTTTGTACAGCAAGATAAACCCGTTGCCTTTGTTTGTCACTCTCCTGGAGCGCTCAAGAACGTCAAAGTCGATGGTGAGTACTTAGTCAAAGGTAAAACTGTCACCGGATTTACCAATTCAGAAGAAGACGCTGTCGGCCTTACCGATGTCGTACCTTTCTTAGTAGAAGATGCGCTCAAAGCCAACGGTGGCGACTATCAAAAAGCAAACGACTGGGAGTCTTATGTCGTTGAAGATGGCCTGCTTATCACCGGTCAAAACCCAGCGTCATCAGAAGACGCTGCCAAACGTTTGCTCAACAAGCTCAATGCCTAGAGGAGATAAGGTATCAAACCTAATAGTAATATTCGCTTGCACCACTTAAACCAATCGCGTTCTATGCGCGTTCTGTGGTTGCTAGAAGAGATTGGCGTCCCTTATGANATCGTCAGTCATCAGCGGGATGCAAAGACCTTTATGGCACCAGAGAGTCTNAAGCTGGTGCATCCTTTAGGTAAGTCTCCTGTTATAGAAGTTGATGGTCAACTTCTTGCAGAATCAGGGGCTATCACTGAGCTGCTCATTGAGCGNTTTGCGTCTAAACGCTTGCGCCCAGCTCCCGATAGCAAAGAGTATGGCGAGTACCTNCAATGGATACATTTTGCTGAAAGCTCACTTATGGTGCCTATGNTATTAGAGGTGTTTACACGCGGCTCTATAAAGAGCGATGATGTGTGGTTAAATCGCTATATCGCGCGTGAAAAGCATAAATTGCTCAGCTATTTAGATAAAGTCGTAGAAAATAAGTCTTTTATCGTTGCTAATAAGTTGAGTGGAGCCGATTTTATGCTCTCTTTTGACTTAATTTTGATGGCACGCAATAAAGAATTAGATGACTATGTCCATGTTAAACAATACGCTTTGCAGCTAGCTAGCTTAGACAGTTATCAGCGAGCGATGCGCCTTGAGGATAACTATGACGAAGCGGTACAACCTAATATGATTAAGTAGCAAAATGCATATTACTATAACTCATGTTTAGTAAGTCAAAAACAGCTCTCATTGAGCTGTTTTTTTTGCTTAACAGCGGTTAACGTGAAATCTTACGCCCTAAAAACTTCTCTTCAAGCCAGCTATTCATAAATATATTATCAGGATCATACTGCTGTCTGATTTCCAAAAAGCGCTTTAGATCAGGGTACAAAGCGTGCAGCTCATTTGCATTTAACTTATTGACCTTACCCCAGTGCGGACGGCCTTGCCACTTTTTCATATACTCATATAACCAGTCAAATAACGGTTTGCTATCCATGCCTTTATATACGTGAAAGGACAGTACCGCACAGTCCTCACCTTGCGTGGGACTGAGCATACCACTCTCGCCCTTGTGAGTACGTACCTCGATAGGAAAGTGCGAGCCTTTATTACCTTGCAATAAAATATCATTAACCTCAGAGATACAAGCTTCAAAATCAGAGAGCTTTATAAAGTATTCTGACTCGTTGAATTTGACGCCGCGCGGCGTTGGAAACACTTCATAGCTGTAACCTTCGCGTTTAGTATTGGGAATGGAGCTGGCAGATATTTGACTGACCTTTTTGGTCCAGTTTGGGTTCATCCTTGCCATCTCTGATAGCACATAAAAAGCGCCATTTAACGTCACTTTGCTATCGAATTGATCTTTGAATTAATGTGGCGAGTTGTCTTTGATGTAGTTGAGCATATCAATAGAGCGAATCGACTTAGTCGCTAAGCCTAGCTTGACGGCTTGGGTNTTTTGATTGACTAGGCTGATATTATAATCGATAGCGTCCATATCAAGCCAAGCACTNGGCGCTTTGGGCGGGATGGCATTAGCAAAATCCATTTCACTATTCCTTNAACATAAATAAAAAACACTCNANNNCNNGCTNNAACATTCGACCATGGCACTGACAGAGACTATTTTTTAGGCGATTTGCAGATAAAAATGGTAAGTTTAGTCGTTCTAAGCGTCTATTTTTATCAATAAAGCGGCAAAAAATAGTCCTGTCCCTGCAGGCTGATGCTAAAATCGCCCTAGTCGTTGCGAAAATCTAGCCAATGCAATAAGCATTACCTGCAATTTTCACTTAAACTAGAACTATTTTAGCTATCAGCAGTGCGCATTTGTGAATGTTCAACACGCCCTAATACTAGCTCAAATGGTCATGATAAAACTAGGGCCTGTTAACAGACCCTAATCTATGCACTAGTTAAGGCAATAAGCGTTTGGTCGTCCAACGATTGTTTTCTTTGCTATAAACGATACGATCATGCACGCGATTGGCACGGCCTTGCCAAAACTCAATACGCTCGATAGTAATCTCATAACCACCCCAAAATTCAGGCGTTGGCACTTTGGTATCTTGAGGGTACTCTTGTAATAACTGAGCAAACTTATCCTCCATCACTTCTCGATTGGCCACTTCACCACTTTGTGGTTGACTCACCCAAGCACCAACTTGACTATCGTGCGGGCGCTTCTGAAAATACTCAGCCGACTTATCAGCAGCTATTTTGGCAATAGAGCCACTGATACGCACTTGACGCTCAAGCTCGTGCCAAAAAAATAGCACCTCAGCATTCGGGTTTTGGGCAATGTCTTGACCTTTTGCGCTCTCATAATTGGTATAAAAGACGATACCGGTATCCGTCACTTCCCGCAATAAGACGATACGCACGCTAGGCTTGTTATCTGCGCCGCATGTCGCAAGACTCATCGCATAAGGCTCTTGTACTTTTTGCTCTAGCGCTTCATTCATCCAAGCTTTAAATAGCGTAAATGGCGACTCTGGTACCAAAGACTGATCCAGCTCACCTTTTTCGTAAGACAAACGCTGATCGGTAAAATCCATACTCATAAAGACTCCTTTTGTGACTGTTAAATGCGCCTAGCCCAAGTGAGCTTTGATTTGATCGGCGAGCTCGTTCGCCATCACATCACATTCTATCTCATCATCGGACTCGACCATTACCCGAATCATCGGCTCAGTGCCTGACTGACGAATAAGCAGGCGACCACGGCCCTCAAGCTTGGTACGAGCTTTATCAAAAGCTGCGACCAGCTCTGGATTGGCAAACGGATCTTGCATCTTCGCCAGACGCACGTTCACTAGCTTTTGCGGTAAGACTGTGAAATCCTCTATTAAAGCGCTCAAGGCTCTATTTTGTTCTTGCATCACTGCGAGTACTTGTAGCCCTGCTATAATCGCGTCGCCGGTGCGGCTCTTATCCAAACACANAATATGACCGGAGGGCTCGCCGCCCAATATCCAGNCTTTTGCTTCNAGCTCATGCATCACGTAACGATCGCCAACTTTAGCTCGCGCAAACTCAATACCTTTCGCTTGCAGCGCCAGCTCTAGACCCATGTTACTCATCAAGGTACCGGCAACCCCTTTCGCCAGCTGCTTGCCTTGCGTTGCGAGCACATAGAGAATACCATCACCGTCGACTAGATGACCTAAGTCATCCACCATCACAATACGGTCGCCATCACCATCAAGCGCGATACCGACATCTGCATTGTGCGCTAATACCGCTTTTTGTAGTCCTTCAGGATGTGTGGAGCCGCAGTCAGAGTTGATGTTGATACCGTCGGGAGTATTATTAATCGCTATAACCGTAGCGCCAAGCTCGCGTAACACTCTTGGCGCTACGCTATAACCAGCTCCATTGGCGCAGTCCACGACGATTTTGAGATGGTTGAGGTCATACTGGTATGGGAAACTTCCTTTACAAAACTCGATATAGCGGCCCTTGGCATCATCGATTCGGTGGTTTTTGCCGAGTTTGGCAGGATCGTCAATAGGCATCATCGGCGTCGCCGCATCTGCTAGATCTGCGCTCATAATGGCATCTAACTTTTCATTGATTGCGTTTTGCACCTCATCGGTGAGTTTTTTACCATCACCTGAGAATAGCTTGATACCATTATCGTAGTATGGATTGTGGGAGGCCGAAATCACTACCCCCGCATCAGCATTAAAACTGCGAGTCAGGTGCGCAATTGCAGGCGTAGGTAGCGGCCCTAGCATGTGGACATCAACGCCTGCAGCATTGAAGCCTGCTTGCAGTGCGCCTTCGATGACATAGCCCGACAGCCGCGTATCTTTACCAATGACGACACTTGGCTTACGCGTAGCATTGCTTCGATTTTCTATCAGTACTTGTCCGGTCACATAACCTAATTTCAAAATGAAATCAGGAGTGATTGGTAACTCTCCAAATTTCCCACGTATACCGTCTGTACCGAAATAGCTCATTATTATTACATCCTTACACTTATTTAAAAANACTTNTTTAAAGTATAACCATCCTTTGATAAGGGGCTTTACTACTCCGNTATTTTACGAAAAAAAACAGTCAGCAATGACAGAGCATTGTTGACTGTTTGTATCTAGTATCTAGCGATTATCAAGTTTTTATACAGCGTTTATGCGCTAAAAAACTTATCTAGCCAAGCGTATGCTTGTCAGCTTATACACGATAGTTAGGCGCTTCTTTANTGATTTGCACATCATGGACGTGCGACTCTTTCATACCTGCTGAGGTGACTTTTATGAATTGCGGATTGCTACGCATCTCCTCAATCGTCGCACTACCTGTATAACCCATCGATGAGCGCAGACCGCCGACCAATTGATTGACGATACCGGCGACTGGACCTTTATAAGGTACACGGCCTTCGATGCCTTCTGGGACTAGTTTTTCTACGCCATCTTTGGCATCTTGGAAGTAGCGATCCGACGAGCCGTTTGATCCTGACATCGCGCCTAAGCTACCCATACCGCGGTAGGCTTTGTAATAACGGCCCTGAAATAGCTCAACCTCACCAGGAGCTTCTTCGGTGCCAGCCATTAAGGAGCCGACCATAATACATGAGGCACCAGCGGCAATGGCTTTTGCCATATCGCCTGAGTAGCGAATACCGCCATCAGCGATTAGCGGAATGCTGTCTTTTAGGGCACTGGCCACATTATCAATCGCCGAGATTTGCGGTACACCAATACCGGCGATAATACGAGTGGTACAGATAGAGCCTGGGCCAATACCGACTTTTACCGCATCGGCGCCAGCATCACGTAGGGCTAAAGCTGCGTCGCCTGTGGCGATATTACCACCGATGACCTGAATATGCGGAAAGTTCTTTTTGATCCAAGATACCTTTTCGATGACACCTTTAGAGTGGCCATGAGCAGTATCAACGACTAGTACATCGACGTCAGCGGCAATCAAAGCTTCGACGCGGGTCTCAGTATCCGCGCCAGTACCGACAGCAGCACCAACGCGCAGACGACCTTTGTCATCTTTACAAGCATTNGGGTTATTTTCAGCCTTTGCAAAGTCATTGACCGTAATCAAACCACGCAGACGAAAATCATCATCAATAACGATAACTTTTTCGATGCGATGCTCATGCAGCAATTTTTTGATATTCTCATTGCTCTCACCTTCATGAACGGTCACTAATTGCTCTTTTGGCGTCATGATCTCACTGACAGGCTGTTTTAGATTGGTCTCAAAACGCCAGTCACGGTGAGTGACGATACCGACCACTTTATCGGTGCCTTTTTCTACGACCGGTACGCCTGAGATGTTATTGTCCTCAGTCAGTCTTAGTAGATCGCCGATAGTCATCTCAGGATGCACAGTAATAGGATCGACGACCGTACCGGCTTCAAACTTTTTGACGCGGCGTACTTGCGTGGCCTGCTTGTCGATATCCATGCTTTTGTGCAAAATACCAATACCGCCCAATTGCGCCATAGTGATGGCCATCTCAGACTCAGTCACCGTATCCATAGCAGCCGAAACTAAGGGTAGATTCAAAGTAATATTTTTGGTCAAGCGCGTAGTGAGGTCGGCAGATTTTGGCAGGACTTCAGAATAGGCTGGTAACAATAACACGTCATCAAAAGTTAAGGCTTCATCGACAATACGTAACATACATACCCCTAATAGTGGCTATTTTGATGGGTGGGAGCTAATTGCAAGACGATAGAGGCGTAAATATAACGCAGCAGCTATTTTGATGTCATCTTGATATCTTAGTTATCCCTTTAAAATAACGCCATATTATAGCAAATATAACACCCTCTCACAGGTTATTTTTAGCGCTGATTTGCAGGCGCTCTTACACTTTTGGTCTATTTTTACTAGCGATGATATGAGTTTAACTGTCTTTAAAGGTTATCCGCTCCGCTGGCAGGTATGGCTTTTGTTCTGCATGNNGATACGCTAGCATGACCTCACGNACTTCACATTCAAGCGTCCAAGCATTNAGNGGGCTATCAGAAGCTAGCGCGCCGCGTAGCGTAATCGTATCTTCGTTGACNGCGGTGGCGATGAGCTCAGGCTCAGTCTCGCCATCCCAGAGCTTATTGTCTTTGACCACCTCAATGAATTTTTGTCTAATCACCTCAATATCGACGCCATAATCTACATAGAGATAGACCGGTCTTGTTTGATGAGACTCCGTATGCGACCAGTTCTCGACAATCTCAGTGACAAAGTGGCGCATCGGGATGATTAACCGCCGCTCATCCCAAGTTTTGAGTACCGCATAGGTATATCGCAGATCCTCAATAGTCGTCCAATCGCCTTCCATCATCACCGTATCAGCAATGCGTACAGGCTGGGTAATAGCCACTTGCATGCCAGCGATAATATTGCCCAAAGTAGGCTGCGCCGCCACGCCAATTACTACCCCAGCAATACCCGCTGACGTTAATAAAGTCTTTCCTAAGCCCTCGACATTGGTAAACTCACTAATACCAATCCAAATACTNCCCAAGATCATGACAAAAATAAAGACTCGTCTAAATATCGAGACATAAGTGAGACGAATACGGTATTTATCGTACTGCTCTTCACCCAAACTATCGATTTGTAAGTCTTNATAGCGATTGGCAAAAAAATGAATAATTCGAATACCTAGCCATACCGTACTGATGACTAAAAACACCCAAATGATCGGCCGCGTCGCAGTCGCTACTGCATCAAGATAAGGAAAGCCGCCAGAAGCCAAGGTATAGACTANNGAGAAGCTAATGGTCAAGGTCAAAGGTACCGTCAGTTTACTGGCCAAATCTCTAACACTGCGGCGCCCTACGCTCTCACTTTTTTGCTCATCGTTTTTACTTACTCCCATGTTGATAAGCTTGCCAACGCCTGTACTTAGCAGCCATCCTAGACCCATCGTCGTTAAGAAAAACAACAGCAAAGCACAGTATTCCCATATCGCAATACCGAAGAGACGCGCGGTCAGTATTAACGGTAAGTAACGCTCAAACTTAGCGGGCTGATACTGCTCATATAGATTGTCTATATTGCCAACCGTGTGAGCCGAAAACACCCAAACCGGCTGCTGATCACCGACGCGGACACGCTCTATAGAAATAGGTACTCGGCGCTCACGATAATCCATATAGCCCAAGCGTATCGAGCGACGCGGGATGCCGCGCACGCTACTANTNNTNCCTATCGTCGGCTCAATCAAACCATCGGGGCGATCGGGCATATCATTGAAGACATACAGCTCGTTTTTACGCAATAAATAGTCTAGACGTTTTGCTAGCTCAACGCCGCGGTTTGGCTGGCGCTCACTATCAATCAGGTTCATATTCAGCGCATAAGCGGCCAACCCGAATTGCTGCTTCATAATAGCNGATTGAAAAAACTCCATCGTCGCTAGTGGACTTGATAAATGCGGCGGCTCAGATAAAGGTGGCAGACCTGCATTAAGCTTGTTTAGAGGGTAATAGTTGGGGTTATAATCTCCTACAATCTCAGTATCGCCTTGTAAATACCCAGCTTGCGGCACTGCTATCTTTTCTGAGGGATCAATAACCTTGTTAATTATTTTGCTAGGGTTGATATCCTCCAGCTNGATACTGCTAATCTTATCTTCAGCATAATCAACGATATTATCAGGCTGAGTGGTGATTGATATCGGCGAGCTATCGGCCGTATTAGCTTGGCTATCTTGGCTATTTTCTGCAGCATATACAGGTAGGCTGATAAGCGATAGCACTAACCAGGCCATCAATGCATGAACTAGNATCATGCTGCTTGAGCGCACTGAGCGTATTGAGAACACTGAGCACATAGCCACTTCGGCATTAGCGGTGCTATCGAAGCAAGGATTGTTAAGCATAAACGCGTCTCGCTTAGTAGCGTAAGGCATCAGCTTGCGCCGCTCAGCACTACGGAGTCTACCAGCACTACAAGGTATAAAGGTATGAAACTTAGTCATATTTATAATTTTCTAGCAAAAGTATGTTGATAANTTAAAGCAGTCCTTAACATAAAGCCAGTATAGAACTGACTTTATTTGTTAGTCTACGTATATTACCTGCCTTACTTATATAGCCTGCTCTCTACAAAAAACAGGGTTTGAGTATCTTTCTTCATGTCTCTTTTTTANTTTTTACTCTTTATTCTTTAAGCATCTTTGAAGGTAATGCGCTCAGCAGGCAGATAAAGTTTTTGTTTATTGTAAAGATAATTTAGCATCTGCTCTCGTATCTCACACTAAAGGTATTGGCATTGAGGGCTATCGCTTAT
>FUFK010064930.1_pt1 | contig 69310 bp, 70 predicted proteins | sample 1021851 | NCBI WGS metagenome assembly FUFK01 (sample SAMEA51879418, study PRJEB19060) | metagenome | reverse complement strand
GATTTTTCTAAAAATGATATTAGTCAAAAAGAACTAGATGCAATATCTGCTCTTATTAATTTAGGTTATTCACAATTAGATGCATCTCAAGTTATTGCTAAAATTATTAATTCATCCGAAGACGAATTAAATGTTGAGGAAATAATAAGACTTTCGTTAAAAACATTAGTTTCAAAAGGTTAGTATGGATTTAGATAATTCTATAATAAGAGATGAAATAGCTAGTGATGAAAAATTTAATTCAGTAAGACCAAAGAATTTTGAAGATTTTATAGGTCAAGCTGATATATTAAAGAATTTGATTATATTTGCAGAATCAGCAAGAAAAAGAAAANCAGCCATGGACCACGTCTTATTTTATGGTCCACCTGGATTGGGAAAAACTACACTAGCTCAAATAATAGCTTATGAGTTGGGGGTAAATTTTAAAAGTACATCAGGCCCAATACTGACAAAATCTGGCGATCTTGCTGCATTATTGACTAATTTAGAACCAAAGGATGTTCTCTTTATAGATGAAATTCATAGATTAAATCCAGTGGTCGAAGAAATTTTATATCCTGCACTTGAAGATTTTTCATTAGACTTGATGATTGGAGAAGGTCCAGCTGCAAGATCAGTAAAAATTGATTTGGAACCATTTACTCTAATTGGTGCAACTACTAGATTGGGTCTTCTTACTACACCTTTAAGGGATAGATTTGGGATACCAACCAAATTAAAATTTTATGAGGTTAATGAATTAATGCAAATTATTAAAAGATTGTCTTTACTGTTAAATTGTAAAATTTCAGATGAAGGATCTTTAGAAATTGCAAAAAGAGCCAGGGGTACACCAAGAATTGCAGGAAGGTTGTTAAGAAGAGTAATGGATTTTGCAATTGTCCAAGGTAATGGGGAAATTAATAGAGATATAGCCAATATGTCATTAAATCAATTAGGGGTAGACAATTTGGGCTTAGATGATGCAGATCGAAAATATTTAACTTTTTTAAGTGACCATGGTGGTGGTCCAGTTGGTGTTGAAACTATTGCTGCAGCACTTTCTGAACCTAGAGATGCTATTGAAGAAGTTATAGAACCATTCCTTATTCAAGAGGGACTAATACAAAGAACACCTAGAGGAAGGATTTTGGGTGATTTAGCGTGGACACATCTAGGAATTGTAAAACCTGCATGATAGTTATAATAAATTTAGTGAATAAACTTAAAAAATAATTTGGTAGATGTATGGAAAATTATTTTTGCAAGGTTTACTATGAAGATACTGATGCTGGTGGAATTGTGTATTATGCAAATTATTTAAAATATATAGAAAGAGCCCGTAGCGAGACTCTTGGAACCGTTGGATTATTTCAAAATAAAATAAAAGATCAGTTAAATATAATTTTCGTTGTAAGAAGTATTTTTGCAGAATATATGAAACCAGCAAAATTAGATGATATTTTAGAAGTAACCACTAATTTTATAAAATTAGGTATGGTTAGTATTGTAGTTGAACAAGAAATATTTCTGAAAAAAACAAAAATATTTGGTGCTAAGGTGAAACTTGGAATTATTGATTTAAATGGAAAACCAAAAAAATTGCCAAGTACACTACGTCTAAAGTTAGAGGAATTATCAAAAAAAAGTATTAAAATTTAAAATTAAATGTATATTTAAATAAAAACAATAATAAGTTTGAGGTAAGGGGCATGGAACTGGAAGCTGCTAATGGTATTCAGCAGTTAGATTTTTCTTTAATGGCATTATTCCTTAGAGCAACTTTAACTGTAAAAATTGTAATGATAATTTTACTTGTTTCTTCTGTTTGGTCTTGGTCAATAATAATACAAAAATTTTTCGATTATGCTAAAGCAAAAAGAGAAACTAAGTATTTTCAAGATGCTTTTTGGTCAGGTGAACCCCTTGATGAATTATATCAAAGATTGGGAACTGATCCAAAAGGTGATAGTGAAAGGGTTTTTGTTGCTGGTATGACAGAGTGGAGGCGTTCTCATCGGCCCGATGGAGCTCTAATAACAGGTGCTCAGGCTAGAATTGATAGGTCNATGAATGTTGCGCTAACAAGGGCAAGTGATAAGCTCAATTCTGGGTTATATTTTTTGGCAACTGTAGGATCTACGGCCCCATTTGTAGGCTTATTTGGGACAGTTTGGGGAATTAAAAATGCTTTTGAAGAAATTGCTCTCCAACAAAGTACTAATCTTGCGGTCGTTGCTCCAGGCATAGCTGAAGCTCTTTTGGCAACTGCATTGGGATTGCTGGCAGCAATNCCTGCAGTAATTTTTTATAACAAGTTGTCCGGAGATTCTGACAAAATAATTGCAGAACAAGAAAGTTTTGCTGATGAATTCTTATTAATTTTATCAAGGCAGTTAGAAAGCTTGGAAAATAGGAAAGCATAATGGGTGGAAATATAACACAAATAAATTCAAAAAATTCTGGCCGTAGACGGTTTTCAAAGCGAGGTAATCATAGGTTAATGTCAGAAATTAATGTTACACCTTTTGTTGATGTAATGTTGGTCTTACTTATTATATTTATGGTAGCTGCACCATTGCTAACTGTAGGGGTTGAGATAAATTTACCTAAAACAAGTGCTAATGCTCTTCCCACTGAAAAAGAGCANCCACTTACTTTGAGTATAACAAAGGAAAAGGAATTATATCTACAGGAAACCAAAATTGAATTTTCTGATTTAATACCGAAATTAAAACANATTTCTAAACAGAGAAAGGATGATAGAATTTTTTTAAGAGCAGATGGCGAAAATAACTACAGTACGATAATGGAGATAATGGGTGCATTAAATAGTTCAAATTTTTCTAATATATCATTAGTTACAGAAAGTAGTGGAAATCAAAAGAAGTAGGATTTGATATTATATGAAAAGTGGTTTTTTTTTATCAGGAACTGCACATAGTTTGCTAATTACATTTTTATTTACTAATGGATTATTTTCAATGCCTGATAGAAAATTAGAAAATTTAGAAAAGCTCGATATTATGATTTTGTCTGAAGCTGAATTTGATGCTTTATCTTCATCACCTCCTATTATAGAAAACTTATCTTCACCTAATTACAAAAAACTAAAAACCCCTTCCCAAGACTTAAAATTACAAAATAATGAAATTGAAAAACTAAGTGGCATTAATAAACATTCAGTTAAAAAACTTACCTTNCTAGAACAACCAGATGAAATAATGAAACCNCTTTTACCTCTNAAGGATTTTATACCAGAGCCTANTCCTACTATAANTAAAAAATTAAAAAATAAAGANAANATCGATTTAGANTTTANTAAATTAGGGAATGAAATAAATGCTNNAGTAACTCCAACATTAAATAACCCTAAATCAAGAGATGCTGATAGAATTGATAGAATAGCCTCTAATAACAAGGATACGCTAGATATCAGTGATAATTTGATGGAATTAACCAACGAGATATCTGAAAAAACTGCAATTACTTCTGAAAATAAGGAAAAATTATCAAATAAAGAAGCAACAACTACAATCACTCCAGATGCTCAAAAAAATGTGGAAATTGTGAAAGGGGTAGTCGAGAAATCAAATATGCCATTAAGTAGGAGTCTTCCAGAAATCACAACTACTTCAAAATTGGAAGATGATTTAAACGTTAATTTTCAAGATACAATTGATAAATTAGTTGAAACGGTTAATCAGAATAGCGAAATTTCTGGAATTAATGATAATTCTCAAGCCTCAATTTCAACTATTGAAAAACTGAAACTAAGAAAAAGTATTAATCAACTTATAGGTAGATATTGGAATAAAGGTATATTGATTGGTGGATCTGATTTTGAAAATTATGTGGTAAAGGTGGAAATTCTGTTAGATACTGAAGGAAATATTATAGGGAATGTTCGTCCTATAAGTCCTATTGTTCCCTATGGTCGTTATGCAATTGCTTTTAGAGAGGCGAGCAATGCTATCAAAGCTGTNGGTAAAATCCCTATACCTTCTGAGAAATATAAAAAAGGGTTAAAATTAAAATTGACTTTTGATCCAGCTTTAGGAATTGGTTTTGACTAGAAATATGGATTTACAAAAATTGAAAAAAAATAATGAAAAAAAAGTTAATTTTTTTATCTCTCTTTTTTATGTTTGATTATTTTCTTATCATTCACGTTTGTTAACAAAGGGCTATCACAAGCAAATGTACCAGAATTGGATATTGATGTAACTGAGGGTGTAGTAGAACCTATCCCAATCGCTTTTCCAAATTTTATTACTAGAGATTTTTCAAGCTCATTAATCGCAAGCGAAATTTCTAAAATAGTAAAAAATGATTTATTAAAAACATCTCTTTTTCGTTTTATAACTGAAAATACTTATATATCAGATGTGACTAGCATAGATTCTCCAGTAAGATTTGCTGATTGGCGTGCTATAAATTCTGACTTATTATTGGTAGGNAATGTATCTATAATTAATGAAACAATTACAATTAAATTTAGATTATGGGATGTTGTTGGACAAAATGAAATTTTCAAGGGTGTTCAATTTCAGGGACCTTCAAATAGTGTAAGGCGAATTGCTCATAAAATATCTGATTTAATTTATTCTGGTGTTACTGGAGAAGGTAATTATTTTGACACAAGAATAGCCTTTATTTCAGAGAGAGGGCCAAAAAATAATAGAACAAAAAGATTAGCTATAATGGATCAAGACGGTGCTAATCTTAATTTCTTAACAAATTCTGATTCTATTGTATTAGCACCTAGGTTTTCCCCAGATGCTAGAAAAATTTTATATACAAGTTATGAGACTGGTAAGCCAAGAGTATATCTACTTAATTTAGTGACTGGTAATTTACGCTCTTTTCCTCAGTTGCCTGGTATGACATTCGCACCAAGATTTTCTCCAGATGGGAAAAAAATAATTTTGTCCATAACAGATAATGGTAATACAGATATTTATACTTTAAATTTAGAAAATAATTCAAAAAAAAGGTTAACAAAAAATGTTGCTATAGATACAGCTCCTAGTTTTTCTCCAGATGGAAAATTTATTGTATTTGAAAGTGATAGAGGGGGTAATCAACAAATATACGTTATGCCTTCAAATGGTGGAAGTGCTAAAAGAATTAGTTTTGGTAATGGAAGATATGGTACACCCGTTTGGTCACCTAGGGGTGATATGATAGCATTTACTAAAATGCATAAAGGTAATTTTCACATTGGAGTGATGCGGAAAGATGGTTCTCAAGAAAGACTTTTAACAAAGGCGTTTATTGATGAAGGCCCAACATGGGCTCCAAATGGAAGAATTATTATGTTTTTCAGAGAAACTGCTGGAGTTAATGGTGCTCCATCTTTATATACAATAGAGGTAACTGGTAGAAATTTAAGAAAAATTGAATTGAGTTCTTTTGCATCAGATCCTTCGTGGTCACCATTGTTGAATTAATAATTTTTAAAAATTTTAATATAGAAAATATTGATGGAGGTAATTAATGAAATATCAAAAAATAGTTATGTTTATTTTTATACTATTTACGATTACCAATTGTTCAGAAACAAATGGCTTATTCGGAAAATCAGGTGGTGATGGTGATCCATTTGCTAATATTTCACAAAGTTCGTTAGATTATTTTTCTAATGAAATAGGAGATACTATCTTATTTAAGGTGAATCAAAGTGTAATTGAGCCAGAATATAGAGATGTTTTAAACTCTCAAGCTAGCTGGATTAAAGAAAAGTCAATAAGCTCAATTACTATTGAAGGTCATGCAGATGAACAAGGAACAAGGGAATATAANTTAGCATTAGGTGCAAGNCGAGCAACTGCAGTTAGAAATTATCTAGTAAGTCAAGGTATTCCCGAGTCCAATCTCAGTGTNGTAACTTATGGAAAAGAAAGGCCATTAAGAATTTGTTCAGAAGAGAGTTGTTGGTCGAAGAATAGGAGAGCTATTACAATTATAGAAGGTAGTAATTCGTAGAATAATTTAATGTACAAAATTAAATATGTATTTTTAATTCTTATATTTTCTTTTCACGCTGTGTCAGCTGAAAACATATTAGCTAGTAAAAAAAATATTAAGGACATTTTACTCGATATTAGTGAAAAAATAGAGGGTTTAGAAAAAACATTTTTACTACCAGATAATGGTTTTATAGAAGACGGTGAAGCATCTACTGCTCTGATTGAACTTGATATTTTAAGAATTAAATTAAAAAAATTAGAAGGAGAACTAGAAAAAATTGAATATGAGCTTGCTTCTCAAATAAATTCTATCAATGANAATATAANNAAAATTTCTGNAACTATACAAAAATTTGATAGTTCATTTGTTTTAGATAATATATACAAAGAATTTAACTCCAAACAAATTCAATCAATCTATGAAGATACTGATACAAATCAACTAAATGATTTTCAAACTTTAGAAAAGGCTAAAATTCATATAAATAATTCAGAGTATGAAAATGCAAAAAAAATATTTAAAAACTTTGTTACAAATTTTCCAAATAGTTCACTTNTACCGGAAGTATTATATAANTTAGCAGACACTNATTATAGAACTAATGACTGGAAGCTGGCAGCTAGTACATATTTAGAGTCATTTAGTTTAGATCCTAAAGGTGATTATGCGCCAAAGGCTCTTTTTGGACTTGCCTTGAGTTTAGGTGCTCTGAAGCAATTTAATCAAGCTTGTCTTACATTAGAAGAAGTAAATTTACGCTTTCCTGGACAAAACGTCATTAGTATTCAAAATATTACTGAAACAAAAAAATTACTAAGCTGTTAGTATATAATCAATTTTATNATAATTATGAATTTGCAAGAAAAATTAAAATATGAATTTCAAAATCAAATGGATAAATTTCATGATGATAAAATTGGTCTAGCTGTATCAGGTGGGGGAGATTCTATTGCGATGTTGGTTTTAGCCTCAGAGTGGGCGANATTAAACAAAAAAAAGATTNATGTTGTTACAGTTAACCACAATCTAAGAAAGGAAGCTAAAGAGGAGGTCAATTTTACAAGAGAATTTACAAAAAAATTNGGATTTTCTCATTCAACNTTAGATTGGAAAAGACCTACCCAAGTTGGAAACTTACAATCTCAAGCATCATTAGCAAGGAAAAAACTAATAAGTGATTGGGCNAAAGAAAATAAAATNAAAACAGTACTACTAGCACATACAATTGATGATCAGGTAGAGACTATTTTAATGAGATTCTCAAGGGGTTCTGGAGTTGATGGTTTAGTAGGNATGAAAAAACTTATTGAAATTCATGGAATTTCCTGGTTAAGACCATTATTAAACATAACAAGAAGTGACTTGAGAAAATTTCTTAAATTTAATAAATTAGATTGGGTTGAAGACCCTACCAATGAAGATAGAAAATACCTAAGGGTTAAGTCTCGAAATATTATTTCACAATTAAGAAAAATGGGGATTAATACTGATTTAGTAGTTAATACCTCTGTAAGAATGAAAAATGCCAAAAAAGTTTTAGACGATGTTGCAGTAGAAGCTTTNAATAATTTTATTACATTAAAAAAATGGGGAGATATTGAAGTAAACAAAGATATCTTCAGTTATTGTAGAGAAGACACTATTTTAAGAACTTTGGCAGGTATAATTAAGGGAATTTCTGGAAGTGTCTACCGACCGAGATATAGAGAATTAATAAATTTTGCAGAAGGATTGAATAATAAAAACTTTAAAGCGAGGACACTTTCTGGAGTTTTAGCTAGAGCAATTTCTAAAACTAAAATTGTCTTGAGAAGAGAACCTAGTCACCCAATATGTATTTCTAACTTAAAATCCAAATATTTTATTTGGGATGGACGCTGGCTTGTATCTTTGGCAAAGCCACTATCAAAGTCTGAATATATTGGACCTTTGGGTAATAATGGTTATCAACAAATAAAAAACCAAGTTGAGGATAAAAAAACTAATGAATGTTTTTTAAGTACACCTACCTTATTTCTAGAGGATAAAGTAATCTCTTCACCAGCTTTTGAATATGGGAATGGAATATCTTGCAAACTACAACATAACAAAAAGCAATTTATAAATTGTTTTATCACTCATTGAATTTACATAATTTACACNTATCTAATAATTAGTTAAACATCGGAGATTAAGTTGGGAAATATTAGAAATATAGCTTTTTGGTTAGTACTATTTTTGTTAGTAGTTGCCTTATTTAATGTTTTTAGTTCTGGAAGTAATTTAACTTCATCAAAAGAGGTTAGCTATTCTGAATTTCTTATCCAGGTAGAAAAAGGTAATGTTTCTGCCGTTAGACTTGATGGTGAGAGAATTTCAGTTAGAGATACTAGTGGAAATACTTATCAAGTCATACAACCCTCCGGTGCATCCACCGTCCAAAAATTAGAGAATGCTGGTGTAGAAATACAAGCTGTTAAACAAGAAAAATCTGGATTTATGTCATCTTTAAGTTTGTGGCTACCTTTCTTACTAATTATTGGTATATGGATCTTTTTGATGAATAGGATGCAAGGTGGTGGAAGAGGTGGCGCTATGGGTTTTGGTAAATCCAAAGCTAAATTGCTTACTGAAAAACATGGTAAAGTAACTTTTAATGATGTAGCAGGTATAGATGAAGCGAAAGATGAATTAGAGGAAATTGTTGATTTTTTAAAGGACCCCCAAAAATTTGGTAGGCTTGGCGGTAAAATACCAAAAGGTGCTTTGTTAGTTGGTCCTCCTGGTACTGGAAAGACACTTTTAGCTAGAGCAATTGCAGGTGAAGCTGGCGTACCTTTTTTCACNATTTCTGGTTCAGATTTTGTAGAAATGTTCGTTGGAGTAGGTGCTAGCCGAGTTAGAGATATGTTTGACCAAGCTAAGAAAAATTCGCCTTGTATAGTTTTCATTGATGAAATTGATGCTGTTGGTCGCCACAGAGGTGCAGGATATGGTGGTGGTAACGATGAAAGAGAACAAACGCTCAATCAGTTACTTGTTGAAATGGATGGATTCGAAGCTAATGAGGGAGTTATTCTAATTGCTGCGACTAATAGACCAGACGTTCTTGATCCCGCCTTGTTAAGGCCAGGTAGGTTCGATCGGCAAGTTCAAGTCCCAAATCCTGATATAACTGGAAGACAAAAAATTCTTAATGTTCATGCAAAAAAAACAGTTCTAGGTCCAGATGTTGATCTGAGGATAATAGCGCGAGGTACTCCCGGTTTCTCAGGAGCCGACCTTGCTAATTTGGTTAATGAAGCAGCATTAATGGCAGCAAGAATCGGCAAAAGATTTGTAGGTATGGAAGATTTTGAGAATGCCAAAGACAAGGTAATGATGGGGTCTGAAAGACGATCTATGGTCATGACAGAAGATGAAAAAAAGCTAACAGCATATCACGAAGCAGGTCATGCGGTTGTTGGGTTACATTTGCCTCAACATGACCCAATACATAAAGCCACAATTATACCAAGAGGGAGAGCTTTGGGTTTAGTTCTTAGTTTGCCAGAAAGAGACCAGCTTTCTGTGACTAAACTTAAATATAAATCCAAAATTGCTATGGCTATGGGTGGNAAAGTTGCTGAAGAATTAATATTTGGACCAGAAAATGTAACTTCAGGAGCATCATCAGACATTCAGCAAATTACAAAAATAGCGAGAGCTATGGTAACACAATTTGGAATGTCAAATGAACTAGGTAATATCGACTTCATAAATGAACAACAAACTTACCTTGGCCCATCCTCTGGTAATATTCAGGCAGGCCCTGAAACTCAAGAAAAAATTGACTCTGAAATTAGAAGAATTGTTGATGAAGGTTATGATACTGCAAAAAAAATTCTTACAAAAAATAGGAAAAAGTTAGACAATTTGGCACTTGGTTTATTAGAATATGAAACCCTTACGGGTGAAGAAATAACCAAAGTAATGAATGGTGAAAATTTAGTAAGAAACGAAGAAATTGACGATATTGATGATAATGATAAAACCCCTAGTTTAATTGCTGTTCCAAAGTCTGGAACAAAAAACAAACCCAAAAAAGGAGACGATGGCTTAAAACCACAACCTCAAAGTTAAACCTTTTAACTAGTTTATTAATCCTCCCCAAAGATCATATTCATTTGATTCCTCTACTATAACATTAATAATTTGACCTTGTTTTAAATCTTTAAAGTTCTTGTCGATAAATATATTACCATCGATTTGAGGGGCATCACCTTTTGTTCTGCATATAGCGCCATCTTCATCAACCTCATCTATAATTACCTCTTGAACTGTACCAACTTTTTTCAAGAGCTTTCTTTCCGAAATTCCTTGAGCTTTTATCATAAATCTCTTCCATCTTTCCTCTTTAATTTCTTCAGGTAAATGCCCTGGTAAATTGTTTGATCTTGCACCTTTAACATTTTCATATTTAAAGCATCCTACACGATCTAACTGAACTTCTTCCAACCAATCTAGCAGGTGTTGGAATTCTTCTTCTGTTTCACCAGGGTAGCCAACTATGAAGGTAGATCTTAAAGTGATATCAGGTTTTATTCTTCTCCATTCCTCAATCAATTTTGAAGAATTATCTTTTCTAGCGGGTCTTTGCATTCTTTTTAGCACTTCAGGATGGCTATGTTGAAATGGGATATCTAAGTAAGGCAATAATTTATTTTCAGCCATTAAGGGAATGATATTACTAACATGGGGATAAGGATATACATAGTGTAATCTTATCCAAACATCTAATTCTCCCAGCAACTTACATAATTCTACTATATTTGTCTTATCTTTATTTTTTGTTAATTTTAAATCAATCCCGAAAGCTGATGTATCTTGAGATATTATAAGTAATTCTTTGGTACCATTTTCAACCAACAATTTTGCTTCATTCATAATTTTTTCAACATTGTTAGATTTTAATTTACCTCTCAAATTTGGAATGATGCAAAATTTACACGTATGGTTACATCCTTCTGAAATTTTTAAATAGCTATAGTGTTTTGGAGTAAGCTTTATCCCTGTAGGTGAAAGAAAATTCCTAATTGGTTTTTTTTGTTGAGGAAATACTTTTTGTACTGTTCGCAAAACTTTATTTATTTCACTAGGACCGCTAATTGATAATACTTTATCTTCAAATTTTTTAATTGTTGTTTTATCTCTTCCTAGGCAACCAGTAATAATAACTTTTCCATTTTCATTTAATGAAGAAGATATTGTATTTATACTTTCTTCTTTAGCAGAGTCTATAAATCCGCAAGTATTTACGATTACTAAATCTGCATTTCTATGATCTTTATTAATTAAGTAACCATTATGAGTTAGTGAAGTTAAAATTTTTTCACTATCAACAAGTGCTTTTGGACATCCAAGGCTTATNAACCCAATTTTAGGGGACTTCTTTATTAATTTGTTAATATGTTTCATAACTAAAAAAATGAATAAGAAAAAAGTTTATAGTTTCATTTAAATAAATGGTTTTTCATGAATTTTTGTAAGATATTTTTTTTCACCTATTATCGTAAATAAGTCTTCCTCATCGTTTAAATAATTTATATCAATCATTCCTAAGGCAACAGTCGTATCAAAATCAGGTGAAAAAGCCCCTGATGTAACTCTTCCAATAATCTCATTTTTTTTATTTATTACTTTCCAAATATTTTCACAATATACTGGATTTTTATAATCTATACTTAATGACCTGATAATTTTTCCTGGATTTTTTATCTTACTTGAATTGAGAGATCTAGCACTTATGCAATGATTTGGTACTATTTTTTGAACAAACTTTTCAAGATTACATTCAAAAGGTGTGTTCGTGATCGTCATATCATTACCATAGGAAAGCAAACCACCTTCAACTCTTTCTATAAGATTAGGGCACCCAGCTCTGACATTAAGGTTTTTTCCTTCCTCAAAAAGAGCATCCCACAATTTAATTGCAACATCAGGCCCATTTACGTAAATTTCATACCCACCTTGTTTTGAGTATCCTGATTTGGCAACCAATAATTCTTCTCCTTCAAAATTAAAACAATCTATATCAAAAAGTTTNAGNTTATTAATCTTTGAACCAAAAACTTTNGAAGCNAATAATTCAGATTTTGGGCCCTGAATGGCTAATGGTGAGATGTCAGGTTCTTCTATAATTAAATCCAAGTTTAGTGCTGACACTATACCGTCTATCCAAAGTAAAACATCGCTGTCAGCAATAGAAATCCAAAATTTTTCCTTAGAAACCTTGATAATAACTGGATCATTTACCATGAAACCTTTTGAATTGACCAATGGAACATATAAACATTTTTTTTCGGAAAGTTTATTTAGATTTCTCGGGGTTATCATTTCCAAAAGTTTGAAAGCGTCTTTTCCTTTTATTTGTACTTGTCTTTCACATGAAACATCCCAAACTTGTACCTCATTCTTAAGATGATGATAATCTTCTTCAATGCTTTTAAAATAAGTAGGCAAAAGCATGTGATTATATACAGTGAACCCTTTAACTCCATTTTCTATAACACGATCAGTAAAATGGGTTTTTCTAATTCTACGGGATAGTGAAAGAAAGTGCGAAGACATAATAAACTAAGACAAATACTAATTAATTAATTTTAGTACTTGCAGCTAAATATTCTACAAGAGCATCTAATTCGTCACTTTTTTTTATTCCTTTGAAATTCATTTTAGTGCCCTTAATATATTTTTTTGGATTCTCTAGGAAAGAAATAAGAGTTTCATTATTCCAAATCAACCCTTCTTGACCTAATTTNTTTATATTTTTTGAATATTTTTTGTAATCTCTTAATTCACCAGCAACCCTACCAAAAATATTATTTAGATGAGGACCTGTTCCATTTTTTGCATCTAATCCAATTCTGTGACATGCTTTACATTTTTTAAAAACCTTTTCTCCTTCTTTAACTAAATTTGGATCAAAGCTAGCAATTTGGATATTATCATTTTTATCTAGGTTATTATTTTCAGTCATATCTTCTTCTGGAGTTACATCTAAAACTACAGCTCTTTTTGTGATCATCGCAACTTTTTTACAATTCTGCATACATCTATTATTATAAGTAGTATTTTCTAAATTCTCTCGATTATCCAAATAGAAATTTTCCTCATTAGGAAGATTTATTTCTTCAAAGTTTACATGAGAAAGTTCAAAGTCTTCATCTACTAAATCATTAAGATATAATATGTATGCAGTTATTGCATACACTTCGTCATTATTTAAAGATTGTGCATTTCCAAAAGGCATAGCTCTATGGACATAATCCCATACAGTCGATAAGTAAGGCCAATAAGAACCAACAGTTTTGACAGGATCTTCACTATCTAGAGTATCAAAACCACCTGCCAACTCTGGCCATCGGTCTATACCCTCACCAAAATCGCCATGGCAACTTGAACAATTGTCCGTATAAAGCTCTTCACCAATAATTACAGATCCAGATCCCACAGGTAGCCCTTTTCCATCTGGCCTTATATCAATATCCCATGCCGAAACTTCATTATTTGTAGCAGCTCTACCTAATCCTAGTGTTTGTGAATAAGATATACTATAAATTGANCATAGGAAAATTATATATGATACAAATTTAAGAGACTTCAACATTTTCTGCTATTCCATCTTTATCTACTGCCCATGTTTGTATTCCGTTATTATGATAAATGGAGTTCTCTCCCCTGATTGATCTTAATTGATCTTTAGTGGGTTGAACATAACCAGTATCATCCATNGCACGGCTTTGTAAAAGAAGAGGTTTTCCATCCCAATTAAATTCAAAATAAAACCTATGCATGGATTTGGTATCAGCTGGTCCACTTAATCTAGCTTCGGCCCAGTTTACTCCTCCATCTATACTTACGTCAACTTTTTGAATTTTTCCACGTCCAGACCATGCCACTCCAGTTATCACTGTTTGTCCCCTTCCATGTGTAATTGGAGCCTGAGGACTTGGGTTTGTAATTACTGATTTTGCGTCCATTTCCCATGTAAATCTTCTAGCCTTTCCATTACTGAACAAGTCTGTATATTTGGAAGTTTCCTCCCTATGATGCCAGGGTTTATCACCTACTTCAATTCTTCTTATCCATTTAACCCACATATTTCCTTCCCATCCAGGAACTACAAGTCTTACAGGATAACCTTGTTCGGGCCTTAATGATTCTCCATTCATTTTAAAAGCAATTATGCAATCATCCATTGCTTTTTCTATTGGTATTGAGCGGGTCATAGCTGAAGAGTCTGCACCTTCGGCTAGAATCCATTTTGCGCTACTTTTTAAACCAACTTCTTTCAAAATATCTTTTAAAGGTATCCCAGTATATAACACATTATGTATCATTCCATGGGTGAATTGGCAGCCGTTTAATTGAGCTCCACGCCATTCCATACCAGAATTAGCAGCACATTCTAAAAAATAGAGTTTATTTATTCTAGGAAATCTAGCGAGATCACTTAAATCAAATATCGTATTTTGATCAACTAAACCATTAATCATAAATCTATACTTTTTGGGATCAATTATAGCTACACCTCCATGATGTCTTTCAAAGCATAAACCGTTTGGTGTAATAGTTCCATCTAACTCATGAAGGGGAGTAAAGTTTACTGAACTTGTGGGGTCAGCAGTTAGCCAAGGTACATTTCTCCTTATAACGTGTTTTTCATATTCACTTGGAAAACCATAGGGATTAGCGTCTACACCATCACCTAACTCGCTATTCCAAGGTTGCATTTCCGTAATTGCCTTATCATCAATATTTGAGGCAATGGATTTTGTACTAGAAATTAGTGCACTTCCTGCAGCCAAAGATCCAACTACAAATTTTCTTCTAGAGGTTTTTAATTTTTTTACCATTTCATTCCCATATTTAAACATATTAAAAACAGGATAATTAACCTGTTATTACTTTTACAGAATTATTTTTTTCAATTTGTATTATTTTTTTTCTTCTAATGTATTTTTCCACTAATTCCCAAACAGGAGGTCCTTCAGTATTTTCATTAACTGAAGCCCAGCCCCCCACTTTATATTTTTTTTCAGGTTCTATCCTATCTCCAGTTTTTAACATTGTCATCTCTGAAATTCTATTACCTTGTGATTTATTAATATCAATTTTATAGCCCATACCACCGACTCTAACCATATCTCCACCTTGTTGATAATAAGGATCTGGATTGAATAGGTTATCAGCTACATCTTCAAGTATTATTTTCAGCGTGTTGCCTGTCATTTCAGTTAAATATACTTTTGGATAACTCATGGCTGTTGCATTATAAATATCTTCTATAGTAATTTTACTACCTGGTATTAAGCTAGGTCCCCATCTAAAACCAGGTGATAATGCAATATCAGCACCTCTTTCATCAATAATTGCATTACAAATCAAATCATCCCATGTGCCGTTGAAATTTCCTCGTCTGTACAACACTGAATCTGTCTCTCCAATTTCTTCTTTTAAAATTGAAAGGAAAGGTTTTCTTTCTTCATTTATTAAATTGGCCATTTCTTTATCTGACGAAATAACATCCGAAAAAATTGGTATTAATCTATATTTAAAATCTTTAATTCCTTTATCTACATTAAGATCAATTCTACTCAAAAACTTTCCATTACTGCCTGATGCAACTAGGAGTGTTTTATTCTCAATAATTGGGATTGGTAGAGCATCATGAGTGTGACCACAGAATATTATATCAATACCCTCTGTTCTTGAAGCTAATTGTCTATCAACGTCAAACCCATTATGAGATAATAAAACAACAAGATCTGCATTTTTACTCTTTACTTCATTGACTATTTCTTGAATATTTTTTTCTCTTATTCCAAATGAAAGACCAGGGAACATCCAAGATGGATTTGCTATCGGCATATATGGAAAAGCTTGACCAATAATTGCAATTTTTTTTCCATTTTGTTCAGTAAAAGTATAGGGCTCAAAAGCTCTTTCGTCCCATTCAGTATCAAAGATATTTGCTCCTAAAAAAGGAAAATTTAAATGATTATCAACTAATTCCATTACCCTTTCAATACCTAATGTGAATTCCCAGTGACTAGTCATAGCATTGACTTCTAAAAGATTAAAAGCTTTAACCATGTCCATTCCATTTGTTTTAAGTGCTGTGTAACTACCTTGCCAAGTATCACCTCCGTCTAATAATAATGCATTTGGTCTTTCGGATCGGATTGACTTTACAACTGTTGCTATTCTATCAAGCCCACCCATTTTTCCATAAGTTTTGGCAAGGCTACTAAAACCTTCTGACGACAATGAATAAGCATCAGCACTTTTTACTGGAATATTGAAATATTTTAAAAATTCTTTTCCAGTAATGTGTGGTGGTTTACCTAAAACATTACCAACCCCAAGATTTATATCTGGTTCTCTAAAATATAATGGTTTTAATTGGCCATGAATGTCGGTAATGTGCATAATCGAGACATTTCCAAAACTTTTAAAATCCAAAAGATTTTTTTCAGAAATNTTTTGTTGNGCCATAACTTTTGNAGAGTTATTAATGCCCAAAGANTTAAAAATAAATGAAGAAGCAATTGAGGCTTGTAAAAAATGTCTTCTTGAAATCATAGCTAAGTATACCCCCAATAAAAAACCCCAAAACCAGACTATAAGATGATTTTGGGGTAATTTATTTTTAGATGCAATAGTTTGTTTGGAATAAATTAATTCCTAACTGATGGTGTTTCGGCAGACAAGCCATTACCTCTAGACGCAACATACAATTCAAGAGCCCTAAATTCATCACCACCAACTTTATATGGAGTAGCCCTTATGTTTTTCATACAACCTTTGAATCTAGCATGAATAGAGTTAAGTTTAGCATTTTTAAGTCTATATGTTGGAAATCCATTAATCTGACCTTGGCTAAGGTGATCTGCACGAATCATCACACCATAATTGTCCTCATGACAATTAGCNCATGACATATCTAACTGACCAACCCTAGTNTAAAACAATTCTTTTCCTAATTCCCACATTGGTTCAACATCACCATCTATCTTTACATTCATAGTCATTCCTCTTGATTGTAAACCAATTAAAGCAACTATTGAGTCCATTGGCGCTTTTCCCCATTTCAAGGGTTCTGCTCCCATTTGTTCAGTTCGACAGTTATTTACATGGTCTTCCATTGACCATAATGCTCCTGCGGAAGCATTCCATTTTGGCATCACAGTTCTTAATCCTTTAAATTCTGACGCATCACCATGACATGAAGCACAAGATTTATTTTGAGAACCTTCGACTTTATTCCAAAGGTCTATTCCTTTATCTACAAAAATCATACCTGGATTTTCAAAGTCATCCATTTGTAAAGCCTGAGTCTCTTTAATCCTAAAGGTCCAACCTGATCTAACCTCATCAATATTTTCCATATGACTTGGAGCTTTTGTCCTAGTTAAAATAGGTTGACCCTCAACTACTAACTCAGCTGATTCATCTGCTGATGCACTGGACAAATTAAGACCAAAAATCATCAATAATGTTATAAATATTTTTTTTGCAAAAATCATTTCTTCCCCTTAATTAGCTTACTGTAATCTTTTTTGTTTTTTCATATACAGATCCATCATCATCATACCATGTGAATTTGAATTCCCCACTTTCAGGTACTACTGCTTCGAATTGAAAGTATGGATTTACAGAAATTCCCGCTTTCATATCAAAATCAACCACATTGGAACCATTAAAATCACAAGTAAATCTATTTATTATAGACTGTGGTATTTTATTGCCATCTGCATCTTTTCTCAACCCAGTCTCCATTTTATGACTTATTAAAGTCTTTATAGTTATAGCCTCACCAGCACTTGCTTGTTTTGGTACTTTAATTCTTGGTTTTACCCCTTTTGCCATTTTTTTATCTCCTTAAATACCTGTTATCCACCACATCCGCCAATGGTTACTTTAACCTTTTGAATATCTTGTATAAAGCTACCATCTTCTAATTTTGCAATTGCCAAGACGTCCTGGGTTTTTCGTAATCTTATTCTTGTAGATGCTGATCTTGTAGCCGATAGTGGGCCAAATTTAAAAGTAACAACATCGGGACCAGGATTTCCAAGTGCTAGAATTTTGATTGCTGTTGCTTTTTTTGATTCTACACTGATAGGTACAGTATTACCATTTTCTGCAATTTCAGGTGTAGTTAACATAATATCACCAGAACCAATATTAGCTCCACCAGTAAATTCTTTTATTATATCTTCAGCAGATTGCCCATCTGATTGAGCTAATAAATTTATTGGTAAAAGTGAAGCTGAAACAGCACTTGCACCTAAAACTACTACTTTTCTCCTACTAATTTTCATTTGTTTCTCCACCTTAATTCCTTATTCTTTTAATGTTTGCAGATATGCCAAAACATCTTCTACTTGTTGAGCTTTTAAAATTGTTTTTCCCACAAACTTTTTTAATGTTCTATTATATCCACTATCCTTATAAAAAGCTGGCATAATTGTACCTTCAAAAACTTTTTTTGAATTAACAAGCATTCCACGTAATTCAGCAGCAGTCCATCTATCTGCAACTCCATCTAAAACTGGTCCAACCGCACCATGGAAGGTTTGTTCAGACATTTCAGAATTAACATGACAGGCTAAACAATTACCCTGCTTTCTATTCATAAATACTTTTCTTCCATTGGCAGGATCACCTGCAACTCCAGTTAGAGAAGCAGTAACGGCACCATATTCATCAGCTACAACATCAGATGGTGCTACTTCTGAGAAAGAAGCTCCTGAATAGAAAATAATAAATAAAAATGAAAATAAAAACTTTAATTTATTCATACTTTAAACCTCGGCTACCTTTAAGTTAACTAAATATAGTTGCTTTTGTAAACGTATATAAATTAATGCTAGCCGTTATTTAAATTTCTTGCAATAAATTTTTGAAGATGTTCTTCACCTTCGTAACCTTTTAACAATACCCATTCTAAAAGAAGCCTTGTTGTACCTTTAGCAAAAGCTCCAGGCATCGTTACTACAGAAGCTTCTGAAGCAATAGTTTTGTGATTTATTTTTTCTGGAAAAAACATTACAGTTGGGGTGAACATAACTCCCCATTTTTTTACTATTTCTTTCTCAGGTAATGTTTCTCCATCAAAGTCGGTTACCTCTATATCTCCAAATATATTTATCCTTATAACAAAAAAGTCATCTTCCAATGTAGACGCTATTTCAGGAATTGAGTAGACTTTTTCATGCATTTTTTTGCAATATCCGCATCCCTTTTGCTCAAATAAAATCATAAACCTTTTTTGTTCTTGATTTGCCTCTTCCAAATCTTCTCTAAGATCTTTAAAAGTTTCTATTATCCAAGGCTCTTCATAAAGACCGTCTTCACCAAGTACTAGAGCAAATGTATTGATAGGAAATATTAAAAACAAAATTATCAAAATTTTTTGTTTCATGTTTTCTCTCTTTTTTTCTTTAAATTTAGCCTATAACTGTAAAGCTAGGGAAAGTTTCCAAAAGCCAAAAGGATATTACGGACATATTATTACTAACTATCAGAAAAGCAAATACTAAAAGAAAAACGCCCATACTTTTCTCAAAATAATACATGAATTTTTTATTTTTTTGTATAATTGATAGAAATGGTTGTGTAAAAAAGGAAGCAAGAATAAAAGGGATTGTCATAAAAAATCCGTATGTAAGAAGCAACAAAGCACCGTGTAACAAGCTATTTTTATCTGCAGCTATAAATAAAACTGTTGCTAAGGCTGGTCCAACACAAGGTGTCCAACCAAATCCAAATGCTAATCCCATCAAGAAGCTACCAATAAATTTTGTAGGAGAAATTTTTGATTCTACCCTGAATTCTCGATAAAAAAAGGAAAATTTAAGCAATCCTAAAAAATGTAATGCAAAAATTGTTAGAATTGCACCTGCAATTACATTGAGCTCTGGTCTATATTGTCTAAATAATTGACCTAATGAAGAAGCAGCAAGACCCATCATCATAAAGACAAAAATGATGCCTGCAGAAAAAAACACAGTATTTAAAGTCAATTTTTTTCTTAATTTGTTGCTAAATACCCCCTCAGTTCTAAATTCTTCCATTGATATTCCGGCTAAATAGCAAAGATAGAATGGGACTAATGGCAAAACACAAGGAGAAAAAAAAGATAAAATACCTGCTAGAGCAGCTCCACCGTAACTTATACCAATGTCCATTTCTTTTTTTACCTTTATGAAATTTATTGATATTATATAATATATTTTATTATTATTACATCCATTTTTAATTGATAAGCAATGAAGATTTTAGATAATAAAGTTATTATTTTCGCTACCACATTATTAATATTATTTTCAATTTCTAATATTTCTTTTTCAAATTCCTTAGATATCAAATTATTAATGATTGATGATACGGGTTGTCCCTTTTGTGAACTTTGGGATGAAGAAATTGGAAGCAAATACTCAAAAACAGAAGAGGGTAAGTTAGCTCCGTTAATCAGGCATCACTATGGTTCAAAATTACCTGACCAAATCATATTAAACTCTGAACCGATATTCACGCCTACCTTTATTTTGTTAGAAGAAAATAGAGAAAAATTTAGATTTGAAGGATATTTAGGAGAAGAATTTTTCTGGTCATTTTTATCTGAATATCTTCAAAAATTAAAAAATAAAAAAAATAAAGACTGATTTTAAGATTGGTATCATTTTTGCAAAACTTAAAATAACCACAGGAGATGATATCATGAAAAGTAGACAGCCCTCAGATTTAATAGTTGAAGTTTTTGCAGTAGCAGTTTCAGACTTAGTCGCACTAGGTTTATCCAGAGAGGAAGCAGTTCTTGGTCTTCTTAGCCAAGCTGCAGTCCAAGCTAATCCAGGTGCTATGGTTCATGCGGCTGTACTTCATCAGAAATTTCATTCTGATTTTGTAGAAACCTAACAAGTTAATCTTCAAAACCAAAAAATTCTGCTAAGTCATCAATATTAGCTCTCTCGGTCCTAATTTTGTTAATAACATTTGTCTTATCCATGTGGCCTATAGCTATACCACAAAAAAGCATATATTCTTTTGGTGCTTTAACTTGTTTGTGCACTAATTTGTGAAATAATGCCCAAGACTCTTGAGCACAAGTATCTAAATTATTTTCTTTTGCTAAAAGTAATACACTTTGTACGAACATGCCTAGGTCTGACCATTGAGGATAACCCATAGATCGATTGATAAAAACAAAAATGCCAACAGGTGCACCAAATAAATTAAAATTTTTTTTAAACTGTTTAATTCTATTCTCTTTATCTTCTCTTTTTATTTGAAGAAGAGAATATAAATCTTCACCACATTTATAACGTCTTTTCATATATAAATCAGGTAAATTATCAGGATATATTTTATATTCAGTTACATGCCCTTTAGGATATTTAATAAGCTCTTTTTCAACATCTGTAATAAGTTTTTTTAATGGTTCTCCACTTAATATAAAAGCCTTCCATGGTTGTAAATTTCCTCCTGAAGGTGATTTACTGGCTTGCTCAATAATTTTTTTTATTATTCTTTTACTTATTTTTTTTGATAAGAAAGAACGACAACTTATTCTTTGATGTAAAGCATCTGATACTTTCACAATATAAATCCAAATCAGTCACATTTATTAGATGCACATTAACTAGATGTTTGTTGTATTTTATTATTTATGAAAACCTTACAATATGTAGATNCTTTTGTGAATTCATTTTTATCTAAACTGAAGTTCCCTCACATCCCAATATCCATCTGTAGATTTGAGTCTTTCATTAGTTTCAATAATATCAAATAAGTTTTCACCTTTATTATTATCGGCAAATATATCTGCTCCCATATCTATCAAGGCAAAAATAACTTTAGAATTACTATTCCACATCCCAGCTTCATGAAGTGGGGTTCTTCCAAATTCTATTCCTGAATTTACATTTGCACCTGCTTCTATAATCTCAATAATTACTTTTGGATCTTTATTCCATCCAGCAGCTCCATGTAATGGTGAAATTCCATATTTCGTAAGAGCATTAGGATTTGCTCCAGCATCTAATAACATTTTAATTTTTTTTATTGAACCAAATGGTGCTGCAAGATGAAGGGCTGTTCTTCTCATGTCATCTTCAGCATTGACATCTGCTCCAAAACTTAAGAGTAGTTTAACAATATTTTCATTTTTATTAAATTTGGAACTATGTAATGGTGACCAATCATTGCTATTTTTAGCATTAACGTCAGCACCAGCACGAATTAATGTCTCTAAAACAAGAGGATTATGGTTTCTAGAAGCTGCGTCATGTAATGCTGTTCCACCAGATGCATTTCTAGCATTTATCTTGGACCCACCTTGGATGAGTAATTTTATGACTTTAGGATTTTTGCTATACAATGCTGCTAAATGAAGTGGTGTTCTTCCCATTTCATCTCTAACACTTAAGTCCTGACCTTCTTTTAGACATTTAATGATTTCCTCTGAACCCACTTCTCCCCAATAAGGTTTAATTTGGAGAATTGGATTCCCTTCAACCCATTCTGGGCAAATATTTGAAAAAGATAATCCAGGTAAAAAAATAAAAGAGATAAAAAATAATAGTTTTTGTGTTTTATAAAAATTCATGGCATTAGATATAGTATTTAGTTTGTGTACGACAATTTTTTTTAAAATTTTATTTTATTTTTTTATTTTNCAAATTAACTCTTTATCAAAAAAGATAAATATTGAAAAATAAATTTATCCATATTACGTTTAANTTACCTCGGGGTGCTTTATTGCTGAGATGACATTTCAAACCCGTTGAACCTGAACCGATTAGTATCGGCGTAGGAAAGGTTTTTTCCGTAACTACGACTATACTCAATCATTTGATTATAAGGGATTAAGTTAATGATGAGAATTATTTTATTTTATTTATATTTTCTACCAGTTTTTAGCTTGGCAGAAACGCCAGTACTCACAATCTATGCTCCTGATTATTTTGTTTCTGAATGGGGACCTGGTCCTAAAATAGAGCAGGAGTTTGAAAAAAAATGTAATTGTGACTTAAAGTTTATACCTGGTGAACCTTTATCAAGAGTTATGCTTGAAGGGAAATCCACAAATGCTGATATTTTGTTAGGCTTAAGCTATGATAATATTCTAAAAGCTCGGCAATTAAATGTTTTAGGTAACTTAGACTTTGAATATGAATTACCAGAATTACCTATAAATTGGGAAGACAATACATTTTTGCCTTTCGACTGGAGTTATCTTTCATTTATATATGATAATACAAAAATCGATAATCCTCCTAAATCATTTATTGAGTTAGCAGATGATCCCAGAGATTATAAGATTATCATTCAGGATCCAAGAACATCACCATCAGGTTTAGCATTAATTTTGTGGATAAAATCTGTATATGGTAATGATGCATTTGAAATTTGGTCTAAACTTTCATCTAAAATCTTAACAGTGACAAAGGGGTGGTCTGAGTCATATGGATTATTCACCTCAGGAGAAGCTGAAATGGTTTTATCGTTCATAACTTCTCAGGCCTATCATGAAATTGCAGAAAATGACATAACAAAAACTGCCCTTATTATGGATGAAGGCCATTATGTTTATGTGGAATTAGCTGCAAAAGTTGATAAAAGTGATAATGAAGACCTTTCAAATGCATTTATGAAATTTATTCTTACTGAAGAATTTCAAAATATCATTCCTTTGAATAATTGGTCTTTTCCAGTTAAACTACCTAAAGAAAATTGGCCAATAGAATTTCAAAATCTTCCAAAACCACGAAATTCAATTTATTTAGATGAAAAGAAATCTTCTGAAATTAAATCAACAGCAATTGAAGAATGGCTAGAAGCAATGTCAAAATAAATATATCATTCTTAGCTTCAGTTATTTCTATAGTTTTTATAATTTTAATGACTATTGGTTCTTTAACTGTTGTTTTTTTTTGGTCGATAAATAAATTTACATTACTTAACTCTTATGAGATTAAAGTTTTGATATTTACTTTAAAACAGGCACTATTTTCTTCTTTTTTAGCTTGTTTATTAGCAATACCAATAGCGAGAGCTATTTTTCGTAATGATTTTATTTTTAAAAGATTATTCATCAATATTTTGGGATTACCATTTATTTTTCCTGTAATAGCTGCAGTTTTTAGCATTATTTTAATTTTTGGAAACAATGGTTTAATTAATAGAGGACTTGAACATTNTGGATTTTCTCAGCTTTCAATTTATGGAATTAATGGCATAATATTGATAAATATCTTTTTTAACCTGCCACTTGCTATAAGATTTTTGTTATTGGCATGGAATTCGATACCAATTGAACAGTTTAAATTAGCAAGATCTTTAAACATTCAATCATTTGATTTTTTTCGCTTAATTGAAATGCCTATTTTAAGATCTACCTTACCAGTAACTTTTATAATTATTTTTCTTATTTGTATTACAAGTTTTTCAGTTGCCTTAATTATGGGAGGAGGACCCAATTCAACTACCTTAGAGGTTGCAATTTACCAAGCATTAATATTTGAGTTTAATTTTTCTAAAGCTGCTTCTTTAGCAAGTATTCAGTTTTTTCTATGTGGAATTATTGCTCTTTTTTTTGTATTTTTGGGGAAAAAAAATATTTCTTTTGCTTCAATGAAAATAAATTACTTTGATACTAATTACTTAAATTTAAAGAAAAATTTGTTGGATTGGTTCTGGATATTACTTACAATATTTTTTTTAATATTCCCAATTTTTTTTCTTTTTTTTAAAGGTTTTTGGGGGTTATTTATTTTACCACCAAGTATATATTTAGCTGCCTTAAATTCATTAATTATTGCATTATTTTCGGGGATTTTAGGAGTTTGTATTGCTTTATCGATTGCTAATTTTTTGATATATTCAGCCTTTTTTTCTAAATATGTAGAAATTTTAAGCATATTTATTTTGGCTACTTCTCCAATAGTAATGGGTACGGGAATTTTTTTAATTCTAAGACCATTTATAAATCTTGAAATATTAACTCCAATTTTAGTTATTTTGATAAATGCAACAATGTCATTACCTTTTATTTTACGTGCTTTATTGCCAGCAATGAACAAAGTTTCATCTGATGTTGGAAAATTATCAGACAGCTTAAGTATTACTGGATTTAACCGATTTAAAATTATTATATTTCCTAATATTTTTCCTGTTGTATCTTTTTGTATGGGGTTGGGATGTGCATTATCAATGGGTGATTTGGGTGTTATTACTTTATTTTCATTTGGTGATATTCAAACACTTCCTTTAGCCATATTTAGATTAATGATGTCATATAAAATGGACTATGCATTTAGTGGTTCTGTGCTATTAATTATACTATGCTTTCTCTTATTTTATCTATTTGATAATATTGGAAAACTATATGCTTCAAGTTAAAAATTTATTTGTTGATTTGGGTGGTTTTAGGTTAACTGCAGACTTTGAAATTGAAAGAGGTTCACTTATCTCAATAGTTGGACCTTCAGGTGCTGGTAAATCTACCATATTGAATGCATTAGCTGGATTTATTCCTTTAACATCAGGAGTAATTAAATGGAATGGATCAGATATTACAAAATTGGATCCTGGATTGAGACCTTTAAGTATATTATTTCAAGATTACAATCTATTTTCTCATCTCACAGTTAAAGATAATATTGCGATAGGTTTAAGGCCTAACCTTAAACTTGATGATTTAGAAACTGAAATGGTCAATTCTGTAATAGAGGAAGTTGGTCTTTCGAAATTTAAATTTATCAAGCCTTTCCAGCTTTCAGGTGGTCAAAGAACACGGGTTTCTTTAGCTAGATCAATAGTAAGATCAAAACCAATATTACTTTTAGATGAGGCTTTTTCAGGTTTAGGTCCTGCTTTAAGGTCAGAAATGATAAAACTCATAAAAGACAAATCTATAAAAGAAGGAATAACACTTATTATGGTTTCTCATCATATTAAAGATGCTATAGAACTAGATCAAAAAGTAATATTTGTTAATGATGGAGAAACAATGAAGCCTACAAATGTCTCGATTTTTATTAATTCGCGGGACAAAAATATTAGAGATTACATTGGTTCGTAATTAAGATCCTATAATTTGTAATTTTAAGTAATTATTTGTGATCTGATAATTGAACTTGTTATCCAATAAATCAAGACCAAGTAAAGATATATTAGGCCCCTCAAAATCATTTCTCACTACTAAAAAAGTAACATCACCTAGAATGTTATTAAATAATTTCACTTTATCAAATGTTGTTTCTAAAGCTATTATCTTTCCGTTTGCAGTCTCTATAATCTTTTCTGTAGTAAAATTAATTTCATTATTCTTAAGCAGTTTATAATCGCTTTTTGACAAGAGAGACTTAGTTGCGCCAGTATCTACTAGAAAAATGATTTCTTTATTGTTAATGCTCAATGGAAGGTAAAAATGACCATCATATGACTTATTGATTAATATACTATTATCGTTTTCAATCACATAGTTATATCTTTCTTTCTCCATAGAAAACTTTAATTCATTCCACAGATAATATGTAACTAATAAGGCAAAAAAAATTAGTCCCCAAATGGCTAGATTTTGTATGTTTTTATTTAAATTTTTTTTATTAGATAATAAAAAGGTTCCTAATAAAACAATTAGAATTATTATAAGATATATTAGATAAGAAAAGTTTAGGGTTTCCATATTTAACTAAAATAAACTATGTTAAAGTTATATGCTATATACAAATTTAGTTTAATATTAAACTAATATTTTTGTCATTTAATATTTTATACTAGAATTTATAACCTATCTCTGATACTACTTTATTGTGTATTTTTATTCTTTTTAGGTGGCATATATAGTGGATAAAAAAATTTTGACTAAATATCCAAATATAGATCAAATAAAAGAAGCTAGTAAATCAATTAGTGGAAGGGTTGTTTCAACTCCAGTTTTAGAATTAACCGGTAGTAAGATAACAACACTTTTACCAAAGAATACTTCAGTTAGAATGAAGATGGAACTTTTTCAACATACTGGTTCGTTCAAATCTAGAGGAGTTCTAATAGCATTCGACAAATTAAATAATCAGCAAAAAGAAAATGGGGTTGTTGCTTTTAGTGCTGGAAATCATGCATTAGCTGTTTCTTGGGGATCTAAAGCCTGTGGTGTAAATGCAAAAGTAGTCATGTTAGAAGCATCCGACCCATCCAGAATTCAAGGATGTAAAGATTATGGAGCTGAAGTAATTCTTTGTGAAAACATAAAAGAAGCTTTTTCTGTGATGAATGATATAGCTTCTTCTGAGAAAAGAACAATATTACAACCTTTTGACTCAGAAAATATGATTTTAGGTTCGGCATCCTGTGGCTTAGAAATTATNGAAAATTTTCCTGAAATTGAAGTTGCAATTGTACCAATTGGGGGTGGAGGCCTTATTTCTGGAATTTCTGCAGCTTTAAAACAAATCAAACCATCTATTCTAATTTATGGTGTTGAACCAGAAGGTGCTGATACAATGTATCAAAGTTTTAAAAATGACTACCCAGTTAAGCTAGATAAAGTACAGACTATTGCTGATAGTTTAGGGCCACCAATGGCTATGGAATATTCTTTTAGGATAGCACAGGAATTTGTAGATGCTGTAGTAAGAGTTAAAGATGATGAATTAATTGGAGCATTAAAGATAATGCGTGATAAATTAAACTTAGTTGTAGAACCAGCGTGTGGTGCATCTTTAGCTGGACTATTGGGACCTTTAAAAGAAATGGTAGCGGGCAAAGCTGTTTCAATAATTGCGTGTGGATCTAATATTTCCTTTGAGCGTTACAAGAATTTGATTCATGATTAGTTNTAANTTAATTAAGATTAAATAAAAAATTAACTCTACATAAATAATTTTACTTTTAAATATATTTAGATAATTTTTGGATTTAAGAAATAAAAATATTATCGTTACTGGAGGTGCTAGTGGTTTAGGAGAAGCACTTGCTTTAGAATTTTTAAAAAAGGATGCTAATGTATTAATATCAGATATAAATAGCAAAAATTTAAAAGTAACCGCAAACAAACTTGAATGTGAATTTGAATATTGTGATGTTTCAAAAGAAAAAGATGTACAAAATCTTGTAGAAAAAGCTTTTAAGAGATTTGGTCATATAGATATCTTTTGTTCCAATGCAGGAGTTGTTTCAAATTCAAAAAAAATAAATTTTATTGAAGAAAATAACTGCTGGGAAAATGCTTTAAATGTTAATTTAATGTCACATGTTTATGCTGCAAAATATCTACTTCCAAATATGATTAACAGAAATCAAGGTTATTTTTTACAAATTATTTCGGCAGCGGCACTTTTATCTCAAATTGGTGATGCAGCTTATTCAGCTTCAAAAAGTGCTGCATTAAGCTTTGCAGAATCCTTGGCAATCAATAATGGTCATTTAGGAATTAAGGTTTCTGCAGTTTGTCCACAGTATATTGCAACTCCAATGTTGGGAATGGATAAAGATAATTTCACAAAAAATAAAAATCTTATTTCTACACAAACAGCAGCTCGTAGGATCATTAAAGGTCTAATTGAAGAAAGATTTTTAATATTTACAGATAACAAAACTAATAAATTATTTAAGAAAAAAAGCGAAAATTATGAAAGTTGGATAATTGGAATGCAAAAACTAAAGCAAAAAATATTAGACGAAACTGGTGATTTAAAGATTAACACTGTTTATAAATTTATAAAGAATTGATTTTCTAAAAATCCAAGAATTTTTAAACTTTCAAGCATTGAAATAATAATTAACACTAATCCATATATTTATTTGAATTCAGTTTCTTTTTTATGTCTTCTATTATTTTATCTACTTTTTTTGTATCTGATTTAGTTTTTTCAATAAGAGAAGCTAATTTTTCAATTTCATTTGTTAATTCTTGGCTTTGATGATTAGAATCTATTAATCTTAGTTGTGTTTTTTTTATAATTGCAGATAGAGCAGTGTTTTTTTCAATTAGCTGTAAAAAGTTTTTCTTGGGGATAAAACTTGCAAATACATTAAATTTTCCTGTTTTTGCAGTAACAGTCCTTTTTGTTTCTAGTATAATAGAGGACTCTCCAAATATTTCATTATCGCTTATTTCATTTAATTTAAGTCCTTCTGGTGTATAAAGTTCTACTATACCTTCTTTTATAAGATATAATCCATCTGGTTCATCTCCAGCTGAATAAATAACCTCGTAAGGTTTCCAGTTAATATTTTTTTGAATTAAAGCCATCCATNTAGAATACAACTTTTTAATTTTTTTTCAAATTTATAAAAACTATCTAAAGATTTTTAAATATTCCATTTTTTTTTATTTTTTGTATAAAAATATTCAGGCCATCTGTGTTCAAACGGTGGCTTATAATCACAAAGTGGTGGCAACCAATGTTTACCATTAATTCCACCACCTGTTCTTTTCTTAAATTCTTTTTTTGCATCTTTCAAAATTTTTGGGTTCTTTAAAATTTTCAAAAAGGATAGTGCTATTGTTTTAGATGCTGTGAATATCATTGGATTAATTGTTTCGGGAATTCCTCCTAGTGCGTTCATTACCCAATCAGGATATTTAACATCTTGCCCACTAGTTAACATTGGTCTTCCTATATAAAGTCTTGCAGTTGGTGTATGCCAGCACATTTCGGTATAATCATCAGATGTAAAATTAAGTTGTGAAGGAGGAAGATTATTACGCACAATTGCATCAGCCTTTTTCGGATTTATTATTTTAGAAATTTCTTTTAAGAATGGTTCTTTTATTTTTTTAAGACCAAGATTTTTTCTAATCTTATTTGCAATTTTGTTAGCACTTGAACCCCATTTAGGTGGACCCACTTGATTTAAGGATTCAAAAACTAATTCAGAAATTATATGATTTGGGATTCCTGGTCGTGACTTTGAAACCCAATGTTTTGTAAATGAACAATTAGTCATTTTTGCTGCAGCATAAGCATTCCTATCCAGGACGTTTACCACTTTTTCAGCTTCATCAATAGTTGGGACTCTTATCATATACTGTAATTCAGAAATTTTTGATGGTAAGTTGTCTGCAGTTGCTTGACCTGAAGAGAGGATTATTTCATTCATTGACCAACTACCTGAGTGGGGAAGCATGTTGTCACGTAAATTTTTTGAGCTTGTATACATTAAAATCAGTGCCTCATCAGCGCCTGGAGATCTAACATCAGCATGTGATTGTGGAATTGGAGAAAATTGATTGGGGTTTTCTGACCATTGCTCTGGTTTTTTACATTCAAATCTATAAATCAATGCATAAGCTGCACCACAATGGATATCCCACCTAACTGTATTGCACCAAGGTAACATATAACAAGGGTGAAAACTTATCATAGCATCAATATTGTCATAATAACCATTTGCTGCATGAATAGGTTTTGATCCCCTTAATTTTTCAGCGGGTTCACCTGTGAAAAAAAGCCTACCAGGAATATTGTATTTTTCCATCAAAGCCTTCGTTGCTAAAATTCCTCCAAGTGTACTTATCCCTAATGCAGAGTGAGGGTCAGTATGGCCACTAGCATATTCTGATAAACCTTTTCTTGGTATTTTATATGGTACAGCTGCTTGACATTGTCCTGGTACGGCATCGTACTCTGCATATGTTGCAAGAGTAGGTCCCGAACCATTTTTCCATTCTGCACAAAAAGCTGTAGGCATTCCAGCAGATGACTTTTTGACTTTAAATTTATTTTTTTTTAAAATTTCAACATAGAATTTTGAAGATTCGTATTCTCTCCAAGCTGGTTCAGCTAAGTTCCAAATATATTGATTCCATTCAGACAGTTGTTCAGCATTTCTATCAATCCATTTTGATAAGTATTTATATTCTTTTTTATACAACTGGATAGGACCCTACAAATAAATATTACTTTCTTTCCTTTTAAATTAAATAGCAAGACAAAAGGCTTAGAGTACACATGAGGCCCTACCATCTAGTCTAAGAGTATTTGCTCCATTTCTTACAGATTCAGCTCTTTTTTTAAGATTAATTGATAATTTTTTGGCATTTCTTTTTTTTGGATTAGGAAGAGTCACTGCTATGTAGGAAGCTTCTTTTAAAGTTAAATCATATGAATTTTTTTTGAAAAGCGAATTAGAAATAGCTTGTATCCCAAAGTAACCATTTCCAGTTTCTGCAATGTTTAGATATATCTCTAAAATCCTTTTTTTAGACCATAATGTTTCAATCATTATCGTTATCAAAGCTTCTAGTCCTTTTCTAAGCCAAGATCTTTCTCTCCACAATATTAAGTTTTTTGAAACTTGTTGACTAATAGTAGACGCGCCTCGAGAAAAACCTTTTTCTTTAGCTCTGAAAATTTCATTAAAATCAAAACCATAATGGGTGCAAAAATTCGAGTCTTCTGATGCAAGAACAGTTAAGATTACATTTTTTCCAATTTTGTCAATTGTTCTCCATTCCTGATTAACTTTTTGATCTAATGAAATACTTTCTGACAAAATTACAGTTGTAATTGGAGGATTGATCCACTTAGTTAACAATAAAATTATGAATATCAAAGAAAAGAAGAATAAAACAAATCTTACTGACCATTTTATAAAAGTGTAGATAATAGATTCATTCATTTTAATTACCTACATACATTTTGTGTTTACATAATACTTGTTTCATCTAGGTATATTTTACTTTTTTGTATTTTAGAATTGATATATTATTTAAATCAAATAAGAAAAACCGTTTTTTAAAATTTATAAAATAAAAGTTTTTTAATGGAATTTAAACTACACGGAGTAAGAGGTTCAATACCTGTACCGTCAAAAGAAGCTCTCAAATATGGTGGTAATACCACATGTATTGAAATTAGTAATGCTTCTTTTCAGTTGATAATAGATTTAGGCTCAGGTTTTCAAAATGTTAAAATAAGAAAAAATATACCAAAATTTATAGTCTTCTCTCATTTTCATCATGATCATACACAGGGTCTTCCTTTTAATTCTGCAGTTTTTGACCCAGATAATCAATTTCATATAAGTTCAGCCCTTTTAAATAGAAAAGAAATAATTAAAACACTCAAAAATTCCTTCTCTCCTCCCGCTTTCCCATTAGACATTATGGAGAATAATTTAAATTTTAATATTATGAATTTTGATACATTTAAAGCAGCTGCCATTGATTTTTTTACAATTGAAAAAATTTCTCTTTGTCATCCAGGAGGATCTTCCGGTTATAAAATTTCTTCTAATAAAAAATCCATAGTTTACGCCCTAGATCATGAATTTGGTTTAGATAAAGATATTGATAATTCATTATTAAAAATTGCATCAAATAGTGATGTGGTAATTTGGGATGGGATGTACACAATGCAAGAAATAAAAGATAAAAAAGGATGGGGTCATAGTTCAATAGAGGATGGAGTAATTTTCCACAAAAAATCCAAAGCAAAGAAATTATTTATTTCACATCATGCCCCAGAAAGAAGTGATAAAGATTTAGATAGTATGTCAAAAACAATGTTGCCTAAAGGTGTTTTTTTTGCCAAAGAAAATCAAAAAATTAAATTAACATAATTTTAATAAGAGGAAAATATGGAGAAGATTGATTTAAATACAGGTCAATTTATTTTTAAAGCTGGAGAAAAATCAGACAAAGTCTTTCTTTTATTGGAAGGTGAAGTTGGTATTTTTCTTCCTACTAATGATACACAACAACCAAATCATAAAATACAGGAAAATGAAATTTTTGGTGAAATGGGTGTAATTGAGGGTAAGTTAAGAATGGCTACCGCAAGGTGTATGTCTTCAGCAAAAATAATGTCAATTTCAAAAGAACAATTTGAAAAGAAAATTGAAAGTTCTGACCCATTTATTAGAGGTTTAATAAGGATACTCTCATCAAGAGTAAGAGCCTTACAAAAAAATAAGTGATCAAAATATCTATAATAATTATATAACCTTTCAAAGATCTAAATAGAATTGTAAAATATAAGATGAAATATAATGCGTAATATTTTAATTCTTTATTCCACGACAGATGGTCATACTTTAACAATATGTAAAAGAATAGAAAACTATTTGAATCAAAAATCAAAAGTTTCTTTAATTCCTTTAACTGAATGTACAAAAAAAGATTTAGATAATAGTAATACTATAATTATTGGAGCAAGTATTAGATACGGAAAACACAATCCAAAAGTAAAAGAATTTATAGACAATAATTTAGAAATACTCAACGATAAACATAATGCTTTTTTTACTGTTAATGTCGTAGCAAGAAAATCTACTAAAAATACACCTCAAACAAATCCCTATCTTATTAAATTTTTAAACTCAATATTTTGGAAACCTGACATTGTAGATGTATTTGCTGGTCGTTTAGATTATCCATCTTTGAATTTTTGGGATAGACAAATTATTCGTTTAATTATGTATATAACTAAGGGTCCAACAGACCTAAAAAAAACATATGAATTTACTGATTGGAAAAGGGTTGAAGAATTTGCCTTGAAAATTCTTAATCTTATTGAATAAATAAAAATGCTAAATTTTAAAAATAATAGAGGGATAAACCCTCTATTATTTTATTCTTTGATTAAAAAGATATTTGTAAATAAAGTTGTTGAAAAAATATTTTTTTCAAGCTGCTTTTTTAGATAAAATCTTTCTAGACGGAGTTTTTATTTCTATTTGCTTGGGTAATTCAGCTTCTGGTATGTTTCTATGTAGTGAAATTATTAGCATACCATTTACTAATTCAGCATTAGTTACTTCAATATTGTCAGCAAGTCTAAATTGTCTGGAAAAAGATCTTTCTGCAATACCTCTATGAATAAAGGATGCACCATCAACTGAATTATTCAATGATGCTTTAATTGATAAAACTCCATCCTTAACTTCAGCAATGATATCTTTTTCGGAAAAACCTGCCAGTGCAAGCGATATTTTATAATCACTTTCACTAATTTTCTCAATGTTGTATGCTGGATATGATTGTTCTTTGTACGTTGATAACCTCTCAAATTCATCAAATAAATTATCGAAGCCAACAAAAGATTTCATGATTGGATTTGTAACAAAATTCATAATTTTTCTCCTTATAAAGCAAGATTAGTTTGGTCCATAAAGCAACCAANATTTTATATTATAATGAGCCTCTTAGAGCACTCACTTTAACATATGGTATAAAATATAAGATTTTCAAGTATACTATTAATAATTATTATTAGTAGTTTTATCTAAAATCACTTTTCCATCACAAGAACCATCAGCACTGCATGATAATGAATCAACACCATTTAGAGTACTTCCAAGTTGATTTGTTGAATTTAATGAGGAATTTAAATTTTTAAATTCTTCAAAACTTATAGTACTCACATTATCTTTTCCCCAAACATCAAGAGAATCTATAAATTTTTTATTGATTTCTGATTTTTCTGGTAAAATAAGTATTACCTCACCTGTATCCATATCTATCATATCTCCAACAATTTGATGTTGTTGATTAGAAAACATTGTAGCCCCAAGAACTGTTAATAATAAATAATTCATCAGAAAAGCTATTTTACAGTATTTGCTATCAAAAAGAAGGTATAAACCATATTATTACAACGTCTTATTATTTTACTTGTTTATAGAGTATAATGAAGTTAATTAGAAGTAGATAAAATTTGAGTTAAGAAGTTAAGTTTTAAATCTTTTAAAATCTATGAACAAAATACAGTTAATATTTGGACATGGTACTCCTAAAAAAGCGTTTTTAACTGCATTAGTAGTAGGTACAATACTCATTTTAATTAATCACGGAGATCAAATAGTAGCAGGGAATTTTCCACATATTGCAAAAATAGCTATGACCTATATAGTTCCATATATTGTGACTACTTGGGGTTCAATTCTTGGCAAAAAATCGACATTATATGAAAAAGATCAACAATAATTGTAGGTAGCATTTTGAAAGTTGAAGATTTTATCAATAAAGAGAAAGTTGTCGATTTAAGTTTCTTCAATTTTGAAAATGCCATAACTGCTGCATATTATGCTAATGAAAATTTGGAAATCCAAAAAACTAACAAAAATTTTGCAAAGTTTTTCCCAATTCTGGGAAATGTGACTAATGCTTATTTTCCAAATGTTCTTGAACAGCTTGGGATNCCAGAAGAACAAATAGCACAATTTAAATCTCAAATTGATGAAAATGGTTCTGTATTAATACCCCAAATAAAAATCACATTAGAAGGTAAAGAAAGAATGTTTTCTTTGCTTTCAGCTAGAACAAAAAACAAAAATTTTTCTTATTTAAATGGAGTACAGGGTCAATTTGTAGATAGAACTAATGAATGGGCTCTTAGAAAAGAAAGAGAAGAATTAATTCTACAAAAGGAAAGGGANAGTGAATTAATTAAAGAAAAAAGTCTACAATTAGAAAATCTTGCAACTAGGCTNGCAAAATATTTATCACCTCAAATTTACCAAAGTATTTTTGAAGATAAGGAAATGGTTGATTCAAAACATTCAAGAAAGAATTTAACTATATTTTTTTCTGATATAGTTAAATTTACAGATATAACAGATACAACAGAACCAGAAAGACTAGCCTCAATTGTGAATGCATATCTATCGGAAATGTCATCGATTGCTTTAGAATATGGAGGTACAATAGATAAATTCATAGGTGACGCAATCCTTGTTTTTTTTGGAGATCCTGACACTAAAGGAGATGTAGAAGATGCTCTAAGTGCTATTGAAATGTCAATTAGAATGCAAAAAAGAGTAAATGAATTACAAAAAACATGGAAAAAACTTGGTTTAGCTGATGGATTAATGGTAAGGATGGGTATATCCACAGGTTTTTGTACAGTAGGAAATTTTGGATCAGACCTTAGGCTTGATTACACAGTCTTAGGTAGTCCTGTAAACTTAGCAGCAAGATTACAAGGTATGGCTAATCCAGGAGAAATTATTATAGATGAGAATACACAAAACTTAATATCTCAGGATGTTGATTTAGAAAAATATGAAACATTTACACCAAAAGGGTTTGTCAGAGCTATAAATACTTTTAAGGTGAATAATTTTAAAAATCAAAAAGGAAGGAAACTAAATAGAAAACTATCACGTACTGGAAAAAGAGTTGAAATCAATGTAATTGATAGTTCGGATATAAGAGCTGCCTTACAAGAATTAAAACAAATACAGAATGCTTTTGAAAAAGAGTATTCAATAGATTTATCAAAAGAAAAATAAATTTATTTTTTTATTTTTTTTAATATGTCAATTAAAAATTTTTTACATAAACAAGTTTATCTACCAATCATTCATTATTATGATTTATTTCATGATTTAAAGAGAGGTATAAATACAAGAGAAAATTGTGAAATTACAGAGCTTGGTTTTTCAGTTGATATAGGTAATAAATATCAGCCATTAGGATATAAAAGGCTGATAGAAGTAATTAAATTTACATTTAAATTAAATCCTAAATCTTGTTTTATTGATGCTGGCTGTGGAAAAGGAAGACCACTTTTTGTAGCCATGGAAAATGGTTTTAAAAATGTTCTTGGAATAGACATTTCAAAAAAGCTTTTAAAAATTTGTAAAATTAATCTTTCAAAATACAATCACAATTATAAGTTAATATGTACTGATATCGATAATTTTATATTTCCTACAGGTTCTTTAACTATTTTTTTATTTAATCCGTTTAATGAAAAAAAGCTTAAAAAATTAAAATCAAAAATTATTAGTAATAACAACACTGGATTAATAATTTATTTCAATCCAAAACACGATTATGTATTTTCCAATCTCAATACTGTAAGGATTTTCAATTGGTATAATTTTGGATTATTCAAAGAAGTATGTAAAATATATAAGATAAATTAGTTTTAGAAGTAACTTTTAAAATCATGTTAAGAAAAAAAATAGCATTAGTGGTTGGAGCAGGCGATTTCCTAGGCGCTTCTATCGCAAAAAAGTTTGCTAAAGAAGGTTTCTTAGCAGTAGTGACAAGAAGAAGAGGTGATTTAACAAAACTCANAAGAGATATAAACTCTTTTGGTGGGGAGGCATATCCTTTTCATTCAGATGCAAGGAATGAAGAGCAAGTAGTAAAATTAATGTATAATATTGAAAAAAAAATTGGTCAAATTGATATCTTAATTTATAACGTTGGTGGAAATGTAAGATATAAAATTTTAGAAACTTCGAGTAGAGTTTATCGTAAAGTATGGGAAATGTGTGCTTTTGCTGGATTTCTAAACTCTAAAGAAGTTTTGAAATATATGATTCCTCGTAAAAAAGGTACTATTATTTTTACAGGTGCATCGGCAAGTTTAAGGGGAAAAAAAGGTTTTTCTGCTTTTTCTGGGGGAAAACAAGCTTTAAGGGCTCTTGCTCAAAGTTTAGCTCATGAGGTTGGTCCTATGGGTATTCATATATCTCATGTTGTAATTGATGGATTAATTGAAAATGAAAATACTAAAAAATTATTTCCAAAAGAATTTGAACAAAGAGGTTCTGATGGTGTTTTAAATCCAATGGATATAGCTGAACTTTATTGGAATATTTATAAGCAACCTAAAAGTGCGTGGTCTTTCGAGACAGATATTCGTCCTTACAATGAAAACTGGTAAATTTGATTAAGTATTGAAAATCTTAATCACTCAAATTCTATTAATAAATCTTTAGCATCAATCTGACTACCTGTGGAAATAAAAATTGTTTTTATTTTACAATCATTCTCTGCATTTAAGACTGTTTCCATTTTCATTGCTTCTATTATAAGAAGTACATCACCTTTTTTAATTGAGTCACCCTTTTTAACTGCCACAGATGAGATTGCTCCTGGCATAGGTGCAGCTAAATGTTTTGGATTGTTTGAATCAGCTTTTGGTTTTTGATGTGTTTTACTAATGGATATATTTTGATCTGGAATTCTAATAATCCTGGGCTGTCCATTTAATTCAAAAAATACTTTACGGTCTCCTTCTTCATTAACTTCACTAACTGCCTGTAAACGTATTTCTAAAGTCTTTCCAGGGTCAATTTCTACACTGATTTCTTGACTGTTTTCCATTCCGTAAAAGAAAACAGAGGTTGGTAAGCATCTAACAGGTCCAAACTGTGAATGATGTAATAGGTAGTCTTGAAAAACTTTTGGATACATCAAATAACTACAAAAATCTTCGTCATCTATTTCCTTTAAGGAAAGATTTGAACACACATCTTTTCTAACATCTAAGAGATTTTTTTCTTTTATTTTTGATCCTGGTCTTTCTTTTATATAATTTTCGCTTCCTAATGCTTTTTTAATAATATTTAAAGGGAATCCCCCGGGAGGTTGTCCTAAGTTTCCTTTGAGCATATCAATTACAGATTCTGGGAAAATTATCTCTGAATTAGGATCTTCAACTTGATCTTTACTTATGCCTTGAGCCACCATCATTAAGGCCATATCTCCAACTACTTTAGAAGAAGGNGTTACTTTTACTATATCACCAAAAATATGATTTACATCTGCATAAGTTTTTGCAATTTCTGGCCATTTGTTATCTAAACCTAAACTTTTTGCTTGAGCCAGTAAATTGGTAAATTGACCTCCAGGCATTTCATGTAAATAAACTTCTGAGGCAGGAAAATTAACACCTTCATCAAATGCCATATATAGTTTTCGGACTGATTGCCAATAGTTTGAAATATCCCTTATTTCTTCAATATTTAAACTGGAAACTCTTTCAGTATTTTTTAAGCTTTCAACTAGAGACCCTAGACAAGGTTGTGAAGTACCTCCAGAAAAGGAATCCATTGCACAATCTACAATATCAACACCAGCTTCAGAAGCAGATAGCAATGTCGCAATTCCTGCTCCGCTAGTATCATGAGTATGTAAATGTATTGGTAATCCAGTTTCTTCTTTTATTGTCTTAACTAATATTTTTGCAGCTGCTGGTTTTAATAAACCTGCCATATCTTTTAATCCAAGAATATGAGTTCCTAGTTTTTGCAGCTCCTTAGCCATTTTAACATAATATTTTAAGGAATATTTTGTTCTTGTTGGGTCAAGTATATCCCCAGTGTAGCATATCGATGCCTCTAGAATTTTACCTGTTTCTAGAACGGCATCCATAGAAAGCCTCATATTTTCTACCCAATTCAGGCTATCAAAAACTCTGAAAACATCTATTCCAGAATCTGCTGCTAGTTTAACAAAATATTTTACATAATTATCTGGATAGTTTGTATAACCTACCCCGTTTGATCCTCTTAATAACATTTGCAAAAGGGAGTCTGGCATCCTTTTTCTTAAATCACGCAGTCTTTGCCAGGGACACTCTTGTAAAAACCGGTAAGCTACATCAAATGTTGCTCCACCCCAACATTCGACAGAAAATAATTCAGATAAATTGTTATTATAACGATTAGCTACTTTAAGCATATCTATAGAACGCATTCTTGTAGCTAACAAACTTTGATGACCATCTCTCATTGTGGTATCAGTTAAAAGAAGTTGTTTTTGATTCAAAACCCAATTTGACAAAGCTGGTGCACCTCTTGTTTCAAGAAGTGATTTCAAATTAACAGAAGATCTTTCTTCACTACTTTTAATTTTATTTCTGAATTCAAATTTAAATGGTTTGATTTTTTCTTTATTTTTTACTTCTGGATGTCCCTCTATTGTTGTCTTTGCAATATAATTAAGTAATTTTGTAGCTCTATCTTGTCTTTCTGAAAATTGAAAAAGCTCCGGTGTTTCATCAATGAATTTTGTTGTATAAAGATTATCTCTAAATTTTTTATGTTTTAACAAGTTTTCTACAAATGAAATATTAGTAGACACTCCTCTAATCCGAAATTCTCTTAGAGCTCTATCCATCCGAGATATTGCATCTTCAGGAGTTGGTGCCCATGCAGTTACTTTTTCTAACAGACTATCGTAAAATCTTGTTATTATAGCACCTGAATAAGCAGTTCCACCGTCTAATCTAATTCCCATCCCTGTGGCCCCACGATAAGCTGTTATTCTACCGTAGTCTGGTATAAAATTATTGAGCGGGTCTTCAGTTGTTATTCTACATTGTATTGCGTGTCCGTTACATACAATCTCAGATTGATTTCTTTTGCCTATTGCATCGTTTAAGTTTGAACCTTCAGATAACATAATTTGTGCTCTGACAATATCTATTCCTGTTACCTCTTCAGTAATTGTATGTTCTACTTGTATACGTGGATTCACTTCTATGAAAAAAAACTCATTTGTATTTATATCCATAAGAAATTCAACTGTTCCGGCACACTCATATCTAACTTGTTTACATATTGCAGTAGCCATTTCACATACAACATCACGTTGTTTATCATTTAAATATGGAGCAGGAGCCCTTTCGATTACCTTTTGATTTCTTCTTTGAATAGAACAATCCCTTTCCCAAAGGTGATAGATGTTTCCTCCTTTATCACCAAGTATTTGTACCTCTACATGTCTGGCATTTTTAATGTATCTTTCTAAGAAAGATTCTGAATTTCCAAAGGCATTTTCAGCCTCTCTTTTTCCTTCTAAAATATTTTTTTCAACCTCCTCGATATTATTAATAAGTCTCATTCCTCTTCCACCACCTCCCCAAGAAGCTTTAAGCATAAGTGGGAAACCAATATTTTTTGCTATCTTAACAAGTTCTTCAGGATTATCTGGTAATATATTGCTTGCAGGAATTACAGGAACTCCAGCCTTTTCAGCAATTTTTCTAGCATTAGCTTTATTTCCTAATTTCTCCATACTTTCTGCTGTTGGGCCAATAAACTTTATTCCAGCTAAACCACACTCTTTTGCAAATTCTGGTTTTTCTGACAAAAGACCGTATCCAGGATGAATGGCGTCAACTTCAGCTTTCTTGGCTACAGATATTATTTCTTTAATATTTAAGTATGAAGCTACTGGACCTAATCCTTCTCCTATTTTGTAAGCTTCATCTGCTTTAAATCTATGTAATGATAATTTATCTTCTTCAGCAAAAATTGCGACTGTTGATTTGCCCATTTCATTTGCAGCTCTCATAACTCTGATGGCGATTTCACCTCTATTAGCGATCAAAATTTTACGAAATTCGGCCATTGAACTTACCTTTCAGTAATATTAATTCATCCTAATATATTAAACTAATTGAATCATGTAATTAATTTATTATTCTTATATCAATCGATTAAAAAAAAAAACTTAAATGAAACATGGCTTTTCATTTATCACATAGTTAAGTAAGTTCCAAACATGGAAATCAATAATAATAACAAACCTAAGAATTTAGCTGAAAGAGCTATATTTAGCCGTCGTGAAAGTAAGTTTCTTTCAGAGTTGAATATAATGCAAAGAGAAGCAGTTGAAACAGTAGATGGCCCTTTATTAGTTCTAGCAGGGGCAGGGACAGGTAAAACTAGGGCTTTGACTGCAAGAATTGCGTATCTAATTGAAAGTGGGTATGCAAAGCCAAACCAGATATTAGGGGTAACTTTTACAAATAAAGCTGCTCAAGAAATGAAACTACGAATAGCCAAATATTTGGGTGAAACCGTTGAGGGTATGCCATGGTTAGGGACATTTCATTCAATAGGGGCAAAGATTTTAAGAAGACACGCTGAATTAGTCAAATTAAAGTCCAATTTCACCATTTTAGACACAGATGATCAGTTGCGCTTACTTAAACAATTAATATCATTTGAAAAAATTGATGAAAAGCGTTGGCCTGCAAGAAGTTTAGCGGGCTTAATAGATCACTGGAAAAATAATGCATGGATACCGGATAAGCTCCCCCAAACCGAAGTCAATAAGTTTGATGGTAAGGGACAAAAAATATACAAACTTTACCAAGAAAGATTATGTATTTTGAATTCTGTTGATTTTGGAGATTTGATTTTATTTCCTATTTTATTAATGCAATCAAATAACGATTTATTAGAGAAATACCATAATATTTTCAGATATATTTTGGTAGACGAATATCAAGATACAAATGTTTCTCAATATCTTTTACTTAGATTATTTGCTGAAGGACATAAAAATATTTGTTGTGTCGGTGATGATGATCAATCTATTTATGGTTGGAGAGGAGCTGAGGTAAAAAATATTTTATCTTTTGAAAAAGATTTTGCTAATTCTAAAATTGTTAGATTGGAACAAAATTATAGGTCAACACCTCACATTTTAGGTGCTGCTTCATCTCTTATTTCTGCGAATTCAAGTAGACTTGGTAAAAAACTTTGGACAAATATATCTGAAGGAGAAAAAGTAAGACTTATCAATCATTGGGACGGTAATGATGAAGCAAGATGGATAGGGGAAGAGATTGAAAGTTTAGGTTTTGGAACCAGAGGAATGAAACCTTTTCTATATAATCAAATTGCACTTTTAGTAAGAGCGTCCTTTCAAATGCGGACTTTTGAAGAAAGATTTATTCAATTAGGTTTACCCTATAGGGTGATTGGGGGCCCCCGATTTTATGAAAGAAAAGAAATCAGAGATGCAATTGCCTACTTTAGAGCAAGCATAAGTTTTGACGATGGATTAGCTTTTGAAAGAATATTAAATACTCCAAAGCGAGGTTTTGGCGATAAATCAATGCAAATATTAAATGAATTAGCAAGGGAACAGAATATTGGACTAATGTCTGCAGCTAAATTTGCAATTGATAATGGTAAACTACCTTCAAAATTAACTATTGAATTGGATAACTTATTAAAGAATTTTAAAAGATGGAATTCTGATTTTTTTGATAAATCAAAAAAACATACTGAGGTTGCTGAAATGGTTCTCGATGAATCAGGTTATACAGAAATGTGGCAATCTGAAAAAACCCCAGACTCGGCGGGAAGATTAGAAAATCTTAAGGAGCTAATCAAAGCCTTAGATGAATTTGAAAATATGCAAGGTTTTTTAGAACATATATCATTAATAATGGAAATGGAGACAGACAAAGATATCCCAAAAATTTCCATTATGACACTTCATGCAGCAAAGGGTTTAGAATTTCCAGTTGTTTTTTTGCCTGGTTGGGAAGATGGTTTATTTCCTTCACAGCGTTCTATGGACCAGAAAGGAAAAATAGGTTTAGAAGAAGAAAGAAGATTGGCTCATGTTGGTATAACAAGAGCAGAAAAGTATTGTGTTATTAGTTTTGCATCAAACCGTAGAATTTTTAATCAATGGCAAAATACAATCCCATCACGATTTATAAATGAGTTATCAGAGGAAAATATTGAGATTTTAGAAAGCCAAAATGCTTTTCAATCCTATTCAGACGGGTGGAATAGGACAAATGAAAAAGATCAAATATTAAATCATAATAATTATAATTCTCCAGGCTGGAAAAGAATGTCTTCTAACATTCAGAAAAAAAATTTCTCACTTAATAAAGAATTTGCTCCTTTCATTGCTTCAATACCAGAGAATTTTACTAAAGGTTCTAGAGTTTTTCATCAAAAATTTGGATATGGAATTATTGAAGAAATAAATAGTGATAATGTTAAGGTAATATTTGAAAAATCAGATTCAAAAGATATAAAAGCATCTTTTTTAATTCATGAAGATGATGTTTGATAGGAATTTTTTGGATCAATTTAAATTTATGAGTAAGGCAATTAAGTGTTTAAAAAATATTTTCCAATATTAGTATGGATTAAACACTATACTTATGACGATTTTGCAAGTGACACAGTAGCTGCAATTGTGGTTACGATTATGTTAATACCTCAATCTCTGGCATATGCTTTATTAGCTGGATTGCCGCCACAAATAGGGTTATATGCCTCCATTATACCACTTTTAATTTATTCAGTATTTGGAACATCTAACACACTTGCAGTCGGTCCAGTTGCTGTTATTGCCTTGATGACCTTTGCTGTTTGTAGTAAATTTGCGCAACCTGGTAGTTCAGAGTTTGTGTCAATTGCAATTTTATTAGCAGCAATATCAGGCTTAATTTTACTTTTAATGGGTATATTAAGACTTGGTTTTATTACAAATTTTCTTTCACATCCGGTAATATCTGGTTTTATTACTGCTTCGGGATTAATTATTGCAGCTAGTCAATTAAAACATATCCTCGGAATAAATGGTGATGGAAGTAACTTGATAACAATTTTATCAAGTATTTTGAAAAATATTTCTGAAATAAGTATTGTCACATTATTTATAGGAATATTATCCCTTTTTATTTTATATTGGTCAAAAAAAAGGTTTAAATCATTTTTAAAAAATTCAAATGTGAATGAATTTCTTTCGGACTTAATATCAAGAACTGGACCAATTATTGCTGTAATTGTATCAACTTTTTTTGTTTGGATTTTTGGTCTTGGTGATAATGCTGTTTCCATTGTTGGTCATATTCCAAAGGGATTACCTGAAATTAAATTTCCTGAAATAACATTAAATGCGTTTTTTGAACTTTTTATCCCAGCATTACTAATTTCCATAGTTGGATATGTTGAAACAGTTTCAATTGCTCAAACATTGGCAGCAAAAAGACGTGAAAAAATTGAACATAATCAAGAATTAATCGCCTTAGGTCTTTCAAATTTTGGATCTGGTTTATCAGGAGGATTCCCAGTTACTGGTGGGTTTGCAAGATCAGTTGTTAATTTTGATGCTGGTGCAAAAACACCTGCAGCTGGGGCTTTTACGGCTATTGGAATTGCTTTTTCTACTCTTTTTTTGACATCATTACTATTTTATTTACCAAAAGCTACTTTGGCAGCAACCATCATCATAGCTGTATTATCCTTAGTTGACTTCAAATCAGTAATTAAAGTTTTTTCATATTCAAAGACAGATGGTCTAGCAATGGTTTCAACAATAGTAGTNACTTTATGTTTTGGTGTAGAAATTGGTATAGTATCTGGCGTAGTTTTGTCATTAATAATGTTTTTGTATAGAACATCTAGGCCGCACATAGCAAAGGTTGGACAAGTACCTGGCACTGAACATTATCGTAATGAAGATAGACACATAGTGATTTCCAGCAATAAAGTTATATGCTTGAGAATTGATGAAAGTTTATATTTTCCAAATGCAAGATTTTTGGAAGACACAATTTATAAGTTTATTATCAACAATAAAAATGCAAAACACATTATCATCATGTGTTCTGCAGTTAATTATATAGATTCTAGTGCCTTGGAAAGTTTAGAATTTGTTAACAGTAGATTAAATGAAGCAGGCGTAAAATTACATTTAAGTGAAGTAAAAGGTCCTGTCATGGATCAACTTAAAAAAACAAACTTTTTGGATGAATTAACAGGCGAGGTTTTTTTAACTAACTTTCAAGCATTCTTAAAATTAGAACCAAAGTTGGCTAATAAAACCCTAAAATTAAAAAATTAATTTGTAATAGATTTATATAAATTATTTGAATTTATTTTAATTTTAGCTATTAAAATCTAAGATGTTATAAAATTTATTATTTTGGAATTATTTGTATTTGCATTTTCTAATTAGGAGAAATTTATGCGTAAAGAAAAACATTCTCGTAAGACAAATGAAACAGATATAAGTGTACAAATGAATGTAGACGGCTCTGGCGTCTCTGAAATAGATACTGGGATAGATTTTTTTAATCATATGTTAGATCAATTGGCAAAACACTCTCTAATAGATTTAAAAATCAAAGCAAAAGGTGACATAAATATTGATTATCATCATACCGTTGAAGATGTCGGGATTTGTTTAGGAGAAACTTTAAACAAATGCGTCGGTGATAAAAAAGGAATACATAGATTTGCATCTGTTTTATTACCAATGGATGATGCTTTAATACAAATAGCCATTGATTTTTCTGGTAGACCCTATTTATTTTGGGATGTAAACTTTCCTACATCAAAAGTAGGGAACTTTGATACGGAGTTGTTTTCTGAATTTTTTAGGTCATTTACTATGAACGCTTGTATAAACCTTCATATAAAACTGATTCATGGAATTAATAGTCATCATATAGGAGAAGCTATTTTTAAAGGAGTTGCACAATCATTAAAAAATGCTCTTTCTATTGACCCCAGAAAATCAAAAATAATCCCTTCAACCAAAGGTTCTTTATAAGTATGAAAACTGTGATCATCGATTACGGTTCTGGTAACCTGCATTCAGCTTTAAAATGTTTTCAAAAGGTTGCAAACTTAAATAAAAAAGGGGACGTTTTACTGACATCTGATGCGCAAATTGTCCGTTCTGCTGATAAGATTGTATTACCTGGTGTAGGTAGTTTTAACGATTGCCTTAATGGAATTAAATCAAATAAAGATTTGTTTTTTTGTCTTTCTGATAGAGTCTTGAAACAAGGAGTACCTTTTTTAGGNATATGTGTAGGATTACAATTGCTAGCAGATTATGGACACGAAAATGTTAAGAATACACAAGGCTTAGGTTGGATAAGTGGAGATGTGACAAGAATTATTCCTAAAGATGTTACAATTAAAATTCCACATATGGGTTGGAATTCTATGATATTTGATAGGGAACATCTTTTGACAAAAAATTTAACTAAAGATGATGATATGTATTTTGTACATTCCTATCATTTTCAACTTCAGGATATAGAAAATAGACTAGCATATGTTGATTACTCTGGTAAACTTACAGCAATTGTTGCAAGAGGTAATATCTGTGGAACACAGTTTCATCCAGAAAAAAGTCAAAAAGCAGGTCAAATCTTCATTGAAAATTTTTTGAATTGGTCACCTTAATTTACTTTTGTCCAATTTTGTGCCTTACAGAAAATTAAAATACATCCACTCACACTCAAAGTATTACCTGATAGGCTCATTTTGGAATTATATATTTTTTTTGATCCATCATCATTATTACTACTTGGATCCCATATTTTACCATTAGCATATTGACCATCTCCCTTGGAAATCATATCCCAAACGATTAATTGACCAGTTATTTTTGAATTTTTATTTTTTGACCCATTACTTGTAAAGGATCCATTAATCGTTCCACATGTTTTACTCTTATCCTTAGAACAAGCCCCAAATTTTACATGTAAATAATTTCCTTCATCACTTTTTTCAGTCTGAAAAGTACCTGTTACTACTTCAGCTTTTAGTCCTGCAGAAAAAAACAATAATGTGATAATAGATATAAAAAAAGTTTTCATAATATTCTCCAATTTTTTTTTATCATAAATCATTGATAGAGTTATTACAAGAATATATGAATAATATTATCAGGAGAAAATGAATGATTTTATATCCAGCTATAGATTTAAAAAAAGGTAAGTGTGTCCGTTTATTACAAGGAAATATGAATAAGCAAACCATCTTTAATAACGATCCATTGATGCAAGCAAAATTATTCGTTAATGAGGGGTGTGAATGGCTTCATGTTGTTGATTTAGATGGCGCATTGACACAATCCTTTGTAAATAAGAAAATTATAAAAGATATTATAAAAAATGTAGCTATTCCAGTTCAACTAGGGGGTGGAATTAGGCATATGGAAACTATTGAAGATTGGATTACTATTGGAGTACAAAGAATCATTCTTGGTACTATTGCACAAAAAGATCCTCAATTAGTAAAAGAGGCATGCAAAAATTTTCCAAACAAAATTGCAGTTGGGATAGATGCAAAAAATAGTAAAGTAATGATTGAAGGTTGGGTAAAAAAATCAAATATCTCAATGATTGATTTGGCAAAATCTTTTCAAGATGTTGGGGTTTCAGCTATTATTTACACTGATATAGCAAAAGACGGAATGATGCTTGGTCCAGATTTTACCGGTACAAAAAAATTGATGGAAAATGTTTCTATTCCAATAATTGCATCTGGTGGAATTTCTTCAATTTCAGATTTAGAAGAAATAAAAAAAAGCTGTCCAGAACTTAATGGGGTAATTTGTGGAAGAGCCTTGTATGACAAAAAAATAAATGTAGATGAAGCAATAAGAGTTTTAAATTAAAATGTTGAAAGTTAGAATTATTCCTTGTCTTGATGTAAAGGACGGCAGGGTAGTTAAAGGAATAAATTTTAAAAATTTAAAAGATGCAGGAGATCCTGTCCTTGCAGCCCAAGCATATGATGAAGCGGGAGCAGATGAAATTTGTTTTTTAGATATAGCTGCAACTCTTGAAAATAGAGACGTTACAATAGATCTTGTAAGAAAGACTGCTGAAAAATGTTTTATTCCTATAACTGTTGGTGGTGGAGTAAAGACAATTGAAGACATAAGGCAATTGCTCTTGAATGGAGCTGATAAAGTCAGCTTTAATTCTGCAGCAATTAAAAATCCAGACATAATTTCAAGTGCAGCTAATAAATTTGGAAGTCAATGTATTGTAGTAGCTATTGATGCTAAAAAAACAAAAAATAATTCTTGGGAAATTTTTTCTCATGGAGGAACAAAGGAAACAGGAATTGATGCTATTTCTTTTGCAAAGGATATGCAGAAAAGGGGTGCTGGTGAAATATTATTAACCTCTATGGATAAAGATGGAACTAAAAATGGCTATGATGTGGAATTGACGAAATTAATTTCAGATTCACTAAACATACCAATTATTGCTTCGGGTGGAGCTGGAAAGTTAGAGCATTTTAAGTCTATAATTGAAATAGGTAATGCGTCTGCAATCTTAGCGGCATCAATCTTTCATTTTGGAGAAATTTCAATTAATAAAGTAAAATCTTATTTAAAGAGTGAAGGAATTCCAGTAAGGATATAAGTTGATGGATTTAAATTTTTTAATTGAAGTAATTAAAAACAGAAAAGTTAATGATGATAATAAGAGCTATACTTCAAGCCTATTTCGTAAGGGATTACAGGAATGTTGTAAGAAATTTGGTGAAGAGTCTGTCGAAGTTATAATTGCTGCCCTTGAAAAAAAAGAGAGTAATTTGAAAGAAGAGGTGGCTGACCTTATGTATCATTTACTTGTCCTTTTAGAGGTATCTGATGTTGATTTTGATGAAGTATTGCAAATTCTAAAAAATAGAATGAATCAATCTGGTTTAGATGAAAAATCTAGCAGGTTTAAGAAATAATATTTCAAGTTATGTTAATATATTTTCAAAATAATAATGATCAACNAAATTTATTTTTAATAAGACTTGAATTTTAAATTTNTCCTATTACCTAATTTTCTTTATCANATCCTNTATCAAGATCATGCAATCAATATTNAAAAAATTAATAATTATAATAGGTCTAGTGGTAATGTCTCACTCATCAATCTTAGCTAACATAAAAAATAATACAAAAAATGAAAACTTTTATTTTGAATCAATAGATGGTGGTTATATCAATTTAGATGATTTCAAGGGTAGTCCAGTTTTAATTACAAATACTGCATCTAATTGTGGTTTTACAAGGCAATATAGTGAACTACAAAAATTACATGATGAATTTTCTAATAGCGGTTTAGTTGTTTTAGCCATACCTTCACAAGACTTTTTCCAAGAGTTCAATGATAATAATAAAGTCAAAAACTTTTGTGATACTAATTTTTCGTTAACACTTCCAATGACAACTATAACTAGTGTCAAGGGAAAAGACGCGCATCCTTTTTTTAAATGGTTAGCTAACGAACATAATTTCAGACCAGTTTGGAATTTTAATAAAGTACTACTCGATAAACAGGGAATGTTTGTTGCTAGTTTTGGTTCATTTACAAATCCTAATTCAAGAAAAATTAAATCAAAAATAATCAATTTATTAAAAAATTAATTAGTTTTAGATTTACGACTAGAATAAAATGTTTTACATATAGATAGTCTTATTTAAATTACGTGAGGATTTGTTATGAAGAAATTTTTTATCGTTGCTTCTTTGTTAATATTGTCTAGCTGCTCTACATTTGATGTGCCATTGATACCTTGGTTTTAATTGTATTATTCTAACATATACAATTTACTAATTTCTTAGCTTTAATCAAAACAGTTTAAAATATAATATTTTAAAGTTTAGTAATTTAAAAAAAATTACTTTAAATACTCTATTTATATTTAATGTTTATTTGTTGTTTAATAAAGCAATTACTTAACTTGGTACTTTAAACAATATATTGTGGATAGCTATTTTTATTAAATATCCAGTATGCAATTTATTTTATAAATGAATATATAGTTTTGAACTGACTAAATACTCATAAACCTAAAATTGGGGAGAACAATATGAAATTAATTGGCCATTTTATAAACGGTCGTGAAGTAAGTAGTAGTTCCAAAAGAACAGCAGATGTATTTAATCCAGCAACTGGAGAAGTTCAAAGAAAAGTTTCAATGGGTTTGGCATCTGAGTTAGATGATGCTGTAGAAAAGGCAAAAGAGTGCCAACCTGCTTGGGCTGCTACTAATCCTCAAAAAAGAGCCAGAGTAATTATGAAATTTATTGATCTTCTACATAGAGATATGGATGAATTGGCAACGGTTTTGTCTTCTGAACACGGTAAAACTATTCCAGATGCGAAAGGCGATATTATAAGAGGACTCGAGGTGGCGGAATTTTGTGTTGGAGCTCCTCATTTATTAAAAGGTGAATTTACTGATAGTGCAGGTCCTGGTATTGATATGTACTCTATGCGCCAACCTCTTGGTGTTGTATCTGGGATAACACCTTTTAATTTTCCTGCAATGATACCAATGTGGAAATTTTGTCCAGCTATTGCTGCAGGTAATGCATTTATCTTAAAACCTTCGGAGAGAGACCCCTCAGTACCAATGATGCTTGCGAATTTAATGCTTGAGGCAGGTCTACCTGAGGGTATTTTACAAGTTGTTAATGGAGATAAAGAAATAGTGGATGCTATTTTGGATAATGAAGACATTTCTGCAATTGGTTTTGTAGGATCTACACCGATTGCAGAATATATATATTCTAGGGGTTGTTCTAATGGTAAAAGAGTTCAGTGTTTTGGCGGTGCAAAAAATCATATGATAATTATGCCTGATGCTGATCTAGATCAAGCTGCAGACGCACTTGTAGGTGCAGGTTATGGTGCTGCGGGCGAGAGGTGTATGGCGATTTCTGTAGCTTTACCAGTTGGAAAAGAAACTGGTGATAAACTTATTGAAAAACTTGTACCAAAGATTGAAGCACTTAAGATAGGTCCTTATACTTCAGAAAATGAAGTAGATTTTGGACCAGTCGTTACAAAGCAAGCACAACAAAGAATTTTAAGTTTGGTAAATTCAGGTATAGANAGTGGTGCAAATTTAGTGGTTGATGGTAGGAACTTTCAAATGCAGGGATATGAAAATGGTTTTTTTGTAGGTGCTTGTTTATTTGATAACGTTAAGACTGATATGGAAATTTATAAGCAAGAAATCTTTGGTCCTGTTCTTTCTACAGTTAGAACGGAAAGCTATGAAGAGGCATTATCTATAGCTGTTAACAATGAGTATGGAAATGGAACTGCAATATTTACACGTGACGGCGATACAGCCAGGGATTTTGCAAATAGAATAAATATTGGGATGGTAGGAATAAATGTCCCAATACCTGTTCCACTAGCATACCATACTTTTGGAGGTTGGAAAAAATCGGCTTTTGGTGACCTTAATCAGCATGGACCTGATGCCTTCAGATTTTATACGAGAACAAAAACGATTACATCTCGTTGGCCCACTGGTATAAAAGAGGGAGCAAAGTTTTCAATACCAACAATGGACTAAATTTAAATAATGGATTTTTCTCTTTCTTCCGAGCAAAAATTAATTTTTGATACTGCCTATGATTTTGGGCAAAACTCAATTGCACCATATGCTTTAGAATGGGAAAATAGCCTAATTCCAAAAAAAATTCTAAAAGAAGCAGGTGAATTAGGTTTTGCATCTTTATATGTTAATGAAAAAGATGGAGGTTCAGGTCTTACCAGATTAGATTCTACTTTAGTTTTTGAAGCTTTAGCAATGGCTTGCCCTTCTGTTTCTTCATTTATATCTATTCATAATATGTGTGCATGGATGATTTCAGAAAATGGAAATCAGTACATTAAAAACGAATTTTTAGAGCCAATGATAAAAATGGATAAGATTTGCTCATATTGCCTTACTGAACCAAATTCGGGTTCAGATAGTGCTGCTTTAACTACAAAAGCTGAAAGGACTAATGAAGGTTTTAAAGTAAATGGTACAAAATCATTTATTTCAGGTGGAGCATTTTCTGAGATATATCTTACGATGGTTAGAACAGGAGAAAATGGCCCACATGGTATATCAGCATTACTAGTAGAAAAAAATACTCCAGGATTAAGTTTTGGAAATAATGAAGAAAAAATGGGGTGGAAATCACAACCTACAGCACAAGTAATTTTTGATGATTGTCATGTATCTTCTAAAAAATTACTTGGTGAAGAAAACAAGGGTTTTATTTATGCCATGCAGGGTTTAGACGGAGGTCGTCTTAATATTGCAGCAGCTGCATTAGGAGGGGCCCAAACAGCTCTCAATATTGCAAAAAAATACATTAAAGAAAGAAAAGCTTTTGGGAAAAGTTTGTCTGAATTTCAAGGTTTACAGTTTAAAGTAGCCGATATGGAAATAGCTATTAACTCATCAAGGACTTTTTTAAGAGAAGCTGCTTGGAAACTAGATAATGCAAAATCTGATGCTGGAGTATACTGTGCTATGGCAAAAAAATTTGTTACAGACAATTCCTTCAATATTGCGAACAATTCATTACAACTCTTAGGAGGGTATGGATATTTGGCTGATTATGGTATTGAAAAAATTGTTCGAGATTTGCGAGTTCATCAGATTTTGGAAGGTACAAATGAGATTATGCAATTAATAGTTGCTAGAGATTCTCTTAAGTAATGTGAAGTATTTATGACAGATGTAATTATTAGGCAAAATGGTAATGTAGGTCATATTACCTTAAATAGGCCTGACGCCCTAAATGCTTTGACATATGATATGATTTTAAAAATTGAGAAAGCATTAATTTCATGGAAACAAAATGAAGAAGTAAAAATTGTGCTAGTAGATGCAAATGGCGATAAAGCATTTTGCTCTGGTGGAGATGTTTCAGATTTATATAAAAATGGAACTACTGGAAATTTTGAATTTGGTAAATTATTTTGGTCTGATGAATACCGTCTAAATCTTTTAGTTTCAAATTATCCAAAGCCATATGTTGTTTTTATGCATGGTTTCACAATGGGTGGAGGNGTNGGAATNTCCTGTCATGGTAGNCANCGTATAGTTGGGGATAGTTCCATTATTGCCATGCCAGAATGCAGTATTGGNTTAGTACCAGATGTNGGTGGTTCTTACNTACTTACNAGAAAATCAAAAAAATTAGGTATTTATCTTGGAATTTCNGGTCAACATATGAAAGCAGATGATGCAATTTTTACAGATTTTGCNGATTTCTANATNCCTGAAAAATATTGGAATGAAATTAAGTTACAATTAATAAAAAATGGCGATACTTCTATTTTATATGAATTTCAAAGAAATAGTTTAAAATCATGCTTAAGGGAAAATTTACAAATTATTGAGAAGGTATTTTCACAAAATGAATTAAACTTGATAATAAAAGAAATGGAATTAAATCCTTTTTTTTCTAAGAGTCTAAAAAAATTAAAAAAATCCTCTCCATTATCTATTTTAACTTCATTTCATATGCTTCAGATGCCAGAAATTTCTTGTTCTGTAAAAGATGCGTTAAAAATTGAGTATAGGGTCACTTCAAGAGCACAAGAATTTGCTGATTTTCAAGAAGGAATTAGGGCTATGATTATTGATAAGGATAAGTCACCTCTTTGGAAATATCCAAAAATTGATCAAGTTCCTATCAAGAAAGTATTTGATTTACTTAAACCTTTAAGTTTTTCAAATGAGTTAAAAATTTAAATAGGAGGATATATTGTGAAAATTGGATTTATAGGCCTAGGTAACATGGGATTGCCAATGGCTGAAAATTTACAAAAAGAGGGTCATGAGGTAACAGGATTTGATATAAATAAAAATATTAATTCCAATATTAGAATTTCAAACAGTATTGAAGAAATTGTTAAAAGTAATAAGGCTATATTTACAATGCTTCCAAGTGGTAAAGAAGTTATTGCAGTTTATGATGAAATTATAGATAAATGTGAAAGTTCCACTATAATGATAGACTGTTCTACAATAGATATAAAAAGTACTCATATAATATCGAATATTTCAAAAAAAAATGGATTACTCACTTTAGATGCACCGGTTTCAGGTGGAGTAGTAGGTGCAGTAGATGGCACTTTAACTTTTATGGTAGGAGGCGATGAAAGAGCTTTCAATAAAATTAAGCCTTTGTTTGAAGTNATGGGCAAAAAAGCAGTTTATTGTGGAGATTCAGGCTCAGGACAAGCAGCAAAAATGTGTAATAACATGATTTTAGGGATTTCAATGATTGGCGTTTGTGAATCTTTCACTTTAGCAAAAAAAATTGGCTTGGATTTGAAAAAACTTTATGAGGTTTCTTCAAATTCATCTGGTAGTTGTTGGGCTCTTAATACTTACTGTCCTGCCCCTGAAATTGGCCCAGAAACACCTGCTGATAAAAATTATTTACCAGGTTTTTCATCTGAGTTAATGCTGAAAGATTTAATGCTTGCTCAGGATGCTGCAATTCAATCTAATTCACATACTCCACTCGGTAATCACGCAATGAAAATCTATGAAGAGTTATTGAATGAGGGTGGTAAGGGTAAAGATTTCTCTTATGTTTTTCCTTTTTTTTATAATAAGAAATAAATTACACACCACACTTAGCATATATATGCATAATATTGATTGGTTTGTTATCAAAACTAAAATTCTCTTCTCTAAATAAATTAAAAATTCTTAAGTTAAAATTTTTTAAGATTTTTCTTAATTCACTTTCGGTTCTAGGGACATATAGTCTGTTTAAGTTATCTCTATAAGCTTTGTGGCCTTCATGAATTCCGATATAAAAAATTCCCTTTTTGTTTAGAGCTTTGGAAATTTTACCAAATAATAAGTCTTGGTTTTTTTTTTCCAAATGCTGAATTGAAAAAGAAGCCCAAATTCCGTCATATCTTTTTGAAAAAACTATTTCATTCAAATCCTTTTGCTGAATATTAATGGCTTTATGATTCTCAAATATTTCAAGCATTTTAAGAGAAGCATCTACTGCATCAACTTTAAAACCTTTCTGACTAAACCAAATAGACTTTTCTCCAGTTCCACAACCTAAATCTATAATTTGTCCACCTGGGGCAAGTTCGTTACAAAATATTTTTTGTGCTAAATCTATCTTTTCAGTAGATCTCCATTTTGCATATTCAGATGCATTTTTATTATAAAATTCTATAGTTTTGTGATCCATATTAAAAAATAATTTATCAAATAATTTTAATCACGTAATTTTTATTTGATTTAGTTATTTCAAATTTAAACTGCTGCCTAATATCGAATGATACAAAAATTNATTACTATATCAACAATAATAAATTAGTTGTCATATCAATTAAATTACGTTTATCCTTAACCTATGTAACTTATAAGGTAATAATATGAATATACAGAACAAAAGTCTGAAAAACTCGTTGGAATTTAAATCCATTGATTATCAACTTCAACCTTACACTAATCCAGAATTAATAAGTGAAAAGGGTCCTCAAGTATTTAATTCAGGTAGTGGCGTAAATGTAGAGGATATTGATGGAAATAGTTACATAGAAGGTATGAGTGGTCTCTGGTGTGCTTCATTAGGTTTTGGTGAAAATGAATTAATTGAAGCAGCAGTCAAACAAATGAGAAAACTTCCATATTATCATTCATTTACTGGAAAAACTTGTGAAACAACAATAAAATTATCTGAAAAACTTATTGAAATTGCACCAAATAATTTGAAGAAAGTATTTTTCTGCAATTCAGGTTCAGAGGCAAATGATACTGCAATAAAAATTGTCTGGTACTATCACTCGTCTTTAGGAAATCCAAATAAAAGAAAGATTATAAGCAGGAAAGGAAGTTACCATGGTGTCACATTAGCTGCAGCTAGTCTAACTGCCTTAGATTATGCTCAAAAGGGCTTTGGTTTACCCCTTGATTTTGCCCTTCATACAACATGGCCCCATTATTTTCAAAATTCTTATGAAAATGAGAGTGAAAAAGAATTTTGTAGCCGTTTAATTAAAGATCTAGAGAAACTTATAGAAATGGAGGGTGCTGAAAATATAGGTGCTTTTATTGCTGAACCCTTGATGGGAGCAGGTGGTGTTATTATCCCTCCAAAAAGCTACTTTGAGATGATACAACCTATACTTAAAAGGAACGAAATTTTATTTATTGCAGACGAAGTTATATCTGGTTTTGGCAGGACTGGTAATATGTGGGGAAGCCAAACTTTTAATATAAAACCAGATATTGTAACTTGTGCAAAAGGATTATCGTCTGCTTATGCACCTATTTCGGCAGTATTAATGTCTGAAAACATTTCTAAACAAGTTGAAAAACAAGCGATAAAATTAGGTCAATTTGGTCATGGCTATACTTATTCTGGACACCCTGTTTCTTCTGCAGTTGCATTAAGAACGTTAGAAATTATGGAAGAAAGAGATATTATAACTCATGTTAGAGACATAACTACTGTATTTTCGAAAAGAATTTCTGAGTTAAAGAAATATCGATGTATTGGCAATGTTCGTTCAATAGGTTTAATAGGTGCAGCAGAATTTATTAAACCAGGAACAAAAAGAGAAAAAATAGATCCACAACACAAATTTGCTGCTAAAGTTGTAAAAAAAATTCATGAAAAAGGTGTAATTTTAAGAGCTTTACCAATTGACGCTATAGCTTTTTGCCCACCACTTATCATTAGTAAAGATGAAATAAATCAAATGTTTGACAGGATTGAAACTGTTTTACCGGAAATGGATCAAGTTGCTTATGGATATGTTTAATTAAAAATAATTTATCAGAATAAACAATTCTATTTTAAGAAAAAATTACCCCATGATTAAATGGAAAATGTTATAATACAATTACTTATTTGCTTAATTGGTCTATTTGGTCTTTTCTATGGTGGTGAGAAATTAGTTACAGGATCAGTAAATACAGCTTCATTTTTTAAAGTCAAACCTCAGTTTGTAGCAATTACAATTATTGCATTAGGGACATCATTTCCAGAATTGGTTGTTTCCGTAAATGCCGTTGTTGATGAGTCGCCAGGAATAGCTTGGGGAAATGTTTTGGGTAGTAATATTTCAAATATTCTTCTCGTTTTAGGTTTAGCTTCGTTAATGCATCCTTTGTATTTAAAAGGGGGAAAATCAAATGCTAACATCTTTTGGTTATTTTTCTCATCTGTTTTATTTTTCTCAATCAGTGTTGGAACAAAATCAATATCATTTTTCTACGGTATAGTCCTTATATTACTTTTGATAATATTTCTGATATATATGGTATATGACTCTAAAAATAATGGAAATACTACAGATAGAAATAAAATTGAAGAAAAATTATCGTTATTGAATACTATTTTATTTATATTTTTTGGTATCATAATATTAATAATATCAGCTGAGGCTGTAGTAAATTCTTCTGTCAAAATAGCTTCACTATTCAATGTACCTGAAACATTCATAGGTCTTACAATTATTGCTATAGGAACATCTTTACCTGAAATATCAGCATCCATAGTCGCAGTAAAAAAAGGCTACTCTGAGATTGCTGTCGGAAATGTTATTGGGTCAAATATATTTAATACTCTTGGAATTATTGGTACATGTGCAGTTTTTTCTAGAGGTAGTGAATTTCTTGTACCTGAATCTTTTTTAATTTTTGATGTTCCATTTATGTTAATTTCTACTTTGTTATTTTGCTTATTAATATATATTAATGTTGTATTAGGAAAAAAAATTGGAGTCATCTTTATAACAACTTATTTTGTTTATATTTTTCTTAATTTTAAATTAGCTTAGAAAATAAATTAATAAATGTCTGAAACCATAGAAAATGAAGAAATAAAAAATCTTAAGAGGGAAGTAGCAAAACTTCGCTTAGAGGGAAATTTAAGAAAATCTTTATCTAATCAATTAACCATTCAAAAAAAAATAGCTGATGATGCTAAAGCTGAAGCATTAGCTAAAAGTGAAGAAGTTGAAAAAATATCAAAGCAACTAGCTAAATATCTATCTCCACAAATACATGAGCAAATTTTCAGTGGAAAACAAAGTGCTGAAGTGAAAAGCAATAGAAAGAAATTAACAGTTTTTTTTTCTGACATTGTTGGATTTACTGATATCTCAGATGAGTTAGAATCTGAAGAAATGACAAATTTATTAAATTTTTATTTAAATGAAATGTCTCAAATAGCACTAAGATTTGGTGGAACAATTGATAAGTTTATTGGTGATGCGCTAATGATATTTTTTGGTGACCCTGATACAAATGGACCTCAAGAGGATGCAAGGAAATGTATTCAAATGGCATTAGAAATGCAAAAATTAATGAATCAGCTTAGCGGGTATTGGTCAAAAAATTACAGTTTAAAACAGGATTTAAAAATTAGAATTGGGATCAATACTGGTTTTTGTACTGTTGGAAATTTTGGCAGCTTAGATCGTTTAGATTATACAGCCATTGGCAGCACAGTTAATTTAGCTTCTAGATTAGAAAGCATTGCTGAAGCTGGATCAATTATTATATCCGAGGATACATTCGCTCTTGTTAATAATTTTTTTACATTTAAAAAACCCAAAAATGTTAAAATTAAGGGTTTTTTGAGGGATATAAAATGTTATGAATTAAAAAAAGAGGATACCTCTAAAGAAGACATGTTTTCATTGTCAGGCAAAGGGTTCCAAATTGATATAAATAAAAAAATTATTAAAAAAGATGCTTTAGATGAAATAAAAAACAAATTAAGTTTAATTATGGATGGTGATACCGGTTAATATACTTTTAATAAATAAGTGCAAAAGATACATAAAATAATCAAAAGGTAAATGATTAATGGTAGCTCATGAGTTACAAAACACTTGCGTGTTTTGTAAAAAAACCAAGGACAAAGTAAAAAAACTTTTTNTCGGTAAGAATGCAAACATTTGTGATGAATGCGTTAAGATAGCATTCATTTTTAAAAATGGTAATACAAATGATAAGTTAGTTAAACATCATTTATTAAGAAATGATTTTGATGATAATTATTAATTAAATATTTTATAATTATTTTTTAAATGACTTGAGAGTATATTCTTTTTATGTAAAAAGGAGATTCGTCTTATGGGTTTGCGCTTAAAAATAATGTTTGCGCAATTAAATTGTGGGCACGTAGCTCAGTTGGATAGAGCGACGGACTTCTAATCCGTAGGTCGGGGGTTCGAATCCTCCCGTGCTCACCAAATCCTATGCAATTTTACAAAATTAATGTGTCCATGGTATTTTTTTATTATATGCAAAATTGTCACCATATCCATTTTCCCTAATGATATGTTTTCTAGAGTTAGCATTGAGAACAGTATATGGTATCCCATTTTTTTTTGCGTAATTAATAGCTACTTCTTTTGACTCAAACCATAGTTGTACCTGACTATTTGTATCACTAGATCCAGTCCATCCCATAAGTGGTTCAATTGATTTAGCCATATCATATTCTAATTCTAACACCCATTTTTTTGTTTGCGCCATTCCAGATTGCATTGCGGTTTTTGAGGGCTTGTATATTCTTGCTACCATTTTAATAAGGAAAATATTATTATTGAAGTAATCTTTATGAACATTAAATAAGTATCACACTATATTGGTATTAATATTCTTATAGTCAACTATTTAATTATTTTGTTTTAATTAAGATTACATATGGTCAATTAAATAATTCAAAAGAAATATGGTCGTTAAAGAAAAATTACAATCTGGTCAGATATTCAAAATTCAATCTGATTTTAAGCCTTCAGGTGATCAACCAAACGCAATTAAAGAATTAGTCGCTGGTATAAATTCATCTGAAAGAAATCAAGTACTATTAGGTGCTACTGGTACGGGAAAAACATTTACTATTGCTCATATCATTGAAAAAACTCAGAGGCCTGCAGTAATTTTAGCACCTAACAAAACTTTAGCAGCTCAACTTTATGGTGAATTCAAGACATTCTTTCCAGATAATGCAGTAGAATATTTTGTGTCTTTCTATGATTATTATCAACCTGAAGCCTACGTTCCTAGATCTGATACTTATATAGAAAAAGATGCTCAAATAAATGAGCAAATAGATAGAATGAGACATTCTGCAACTCAAGCACTATTAGAAAGAGATGATGTTATTATAGTTGCTTCGGTTTCTTGCATATATGGTATTGGTTCAGTAGAGACATATAGTGCCATGACACAGGATTTAAGAAAAGGTAACAATTATGAGTTACGAAAAATAGTATCCGCTTTAGTAGAACAACAATACAGAAGAAACGATCAGGCATTTCAAAGGGGGACTTTTCGTCTAAGGGGTGACGTATTAGAGATTTGGCCTGCTCACCTAGAAAGTAGAGCATGGAGGCTGTCTTTTTTTGGGGATGAACTTGAAAAACTAGACGAGTTTGATCCCCTTACTGGAGAAAAAACAAAAAAAATGAATACTGTTAGAATTTATGCAAATTCACATTATGTTACTCCAAGACCAACACTTACTCAGGCCATAAAAAAAATAAAAGTAGATTTATTAAAAAGACTCGAAGAATTAAATAAAAATAACCAATTACTTGAAGCTCAAAGATTGGAACAGAGAACTAATTTTGACCTAGAGATGATGGAGGCTACTGGATCTTGTAATGGGATTGAGAATTATTCTCGTTACCTTACAGGAAGGAAACCTGGAGAGCCACCTCCAACTTTATTTGAATATATACCAAACGATGCAATTATTTTTGCTGATGAAAGTCATGTTGCAATACCTCAACTAGGTGGTATGTACAGAGGAGATCATAGAAGAAAGCTTACTCTTTCAGAGCATGGATTTAGATTACCTTCATGTATGGACAATAGACCATTGAAATTTGAGGAATGGGATGCAATGAGGCCACAATCAATATTTGTTTCAGCAACGCCTGGTAATTGGGAGTTATCATCAACTCAAGGAGTTTTTGTTGAACAAATAATAAGACCAACTGGTTTAATCGATCCACCAGTAGAAATTAGACCAATTCAAAATCAGGTTGATGATCTTTTGTATGAAGTAAATATTGCATCAAAAAACAATCTAAGAACTTTATGTACTGTTCTAACTAAGAGGATGGCAGAGGACCTTACTGAGTTTTTAAATGAAAAAGGTGTGAGAGTTCGATATCTTCATTCAGATATTGACACTTTAGAAAGAATAGAAATCATAAGAGATTTAAGGCTTGGTACATTTGATGTTCTTATAGGTATAAATCTTCTGAGAGAGGGTTTGGATATACCTGAATGTGGTTTAGTAGCTATTTTGGATGCTGATAAAGAAGGATTCTTGAGATCTCAAACTTCGCTTATACAAACAATTGGACGTGCTGCAAGGAATGTAGATGGTAAAGTTATAATGTATGCTGATAAAATTACAGGCAGCATAAAAGTAGCTATTGAAGAAACTAAAAGAAGAAGAGAAAAACAAATTGCTTATAATAAGGTTAATAAAATTACNCCTGAAAGTATAAAGAAAAACGTAAAAGATGTTTTAGAAGGNGTATTTGAGGGTAAAACTGATTTAGAAAGAATAACTGCAAAAATTGATACAAAAAAATTTGGAGACAACTTACAAGCACACCTAAATGGGATGAGAAAAGAAATGTTTGCGGCCGCTGAAAATTTGGAATTTGAAGAGGCTGCACGACTTCGTGATGAGATTAATAAACTTGAAAAAGTTGAGCTATCAATTATGGATAATCCTTTTTTGAGGCAATCAGATATAAAAATTGATAATGAAAATAGCTTAAAAAATACAAAAGGTAGATCAAAAGGAGGGATTGCAGGAACGCGCACTGTAAGAAGTAAAGCTAGAACCATTTAATGTAATCAATATCAAGCTCCAGATTGAGATTTTTTTACTTGATAAACCCCGTTAATTAACCAGTTATCTTCACCATAATTTTTTATTTCATAATCAAACATAAAAATTTTTTCATTTTTATCAATAAAAAGAACTCTCTGTATCAAACTTTCATTATAAAAAGTAAATTCTAAAAATTTGAATTCTTTTGGTGCCCAAATCATTGGGTATGAAGACTTAACCATAGACCCAAATATATCTGCATTCTTAAACATAGATTTAATTACAGGCGATGCAAATGAGTAAGCTTCTTTAGTATCATAATTTAGAAAAGCACTTATTTGAGAAGATATAATTAGTTGGGCTTTGTTCTCAAGATTTGAAATACTATCATCATTTGCAAATGTTTTTTTAGTATAAAAAGTAACAAAAAAAACTGAGGAAAATGCNAAATATATAAGAAAAATATTTCTGATTAAAATACTCATTCTTTTACCTTTGTATATGANTGTATGANAATTAATATAATTATAGATATTAAAAATTAAATAGACAAAATCCACTGATGAATTTTTATTCATCAGCTATTTTTTTTGAAATAAGGTTTCTTGTTTCTTCAATTCCATATATAGATATNAANCCACCCAATCTAGGTCCAGTCTTAGTTCCTAGTATTATCTCATAAAATGCAGAAAACCAATCCTTAAGGTTTTCAAAATTATTTTCTTTTCCTACAGAAAACAATAAAGATTGGATTTCTTGGATTTCACTCTCTTTAGGTAGTTCTCCCAACTTTGANTGAAGATCAGCNAATGCTGTCTTTTCTTTTGTNGTAGCTTTACGAAATTTTTTTGAAGGTTTCACAAAGTCTTGGTAATAATTTATAGCATATTTTACCGCTTTTTTTAAATCAGTATGCTTATCAGCTTCAATGTTTGGTTTATATCTTTTAATGAATGTCCACAATGTTTTTTCATCTTCTGATCCTGAAGCTGAAACTAGGTTTAATAGCATTGAGAAATTAATAATCATATTTGAGATTGGCGGATTTCCTGAATGAACGTGCCAAACTGGATTATTTATTCTCTCCAGCTCTGTTTGTTCAACAAATTTATTCAAATTTTGGTGATACTCATCTACCATTTTTGGAATAACATCAAAATATAGTCTCTTTGCAGTTTTGGGTTTTTGGAACATAAAAAAACTCAAAGAATCTCTATCAGCATATCTTAACCAGTCTTCCATTGATAATCCATTACCTTTAGATTTTGATATTTTTTGTCCTTGTTCATCTAAGAAAAGTTCATAATTCAATAATTCAGGTGGTTTACCTCCTATAATTTTACAAATTTTTGCGGCTAGTTCAGCTGATGGTATAAGATCTTTCCCAAACATTTCATAATCCACTTCTAAGGCNAACCATCTCATAGCCCAATCAGGTTTCCACTGTAGTTTTACATTTCCTGATTTAATGGATAATTCAACTTTTTCTCCATTAGGTTCTGTGTATATAATGGTACCTTTATTTTTNTTTATTTTTTCAATAGCGACTTGTAAGACTTTACCTGTGATTGGGCTTATAGGAAGGAAAGGAGAGTATGTTTTCTTTCTTTCATCTCTTAATGAAGGTAAAATTACTGCCATTATATTTTCGTAATTTTCTAAAATTTTAATTAAAGCTTCGTCAAATGCACCATCCTTATAATTCTTGGTTGCTGATTCAAAATTATATTTCAAATTATAGTTGTCGAGGAATTCTTTTAATTTGGCATTATTGTGATCCCCAAAGCTCTCAAATTTACCAAAAGGATCTCTCACAGAAGTCAAAGGTAAATCTAGGTCTGCTTCTAATTTTTTTGAGTTAGGAATATTGGTTGGTACTTTTCTCAAACCATCTAAATCNTCAGAGAAACATACTAACTTAGTTGGGATATCACTTAAACAAGAGAAAGCTGTTCTTACCATGTTTGTTCTTAAAACTTCACCAAAAGTCCCAATATGCGGTAAACCAGATGGGCCATAACCAGTTTGAAAAGTGACAATTTTTTTTTGTTTATCTTCTTTTGAGATACGTTTCAAAACCCTTTTTGCCTCAAAAAAAGGCCATGAATTAATTTGGTTATAATTAGTTTTATCAACTTTCATTAGAAATATTCTTTAAAAATTAAACAGAAAAATTATGATAAGGATTTATTATCCCTCATTTAATAGGTCGTCAAATTAAAAAAAATATGATATGTTTTAGTANAATGTCGAAAAATACAAACACTAACGGATTGATGAATGCACAGGATGCATTAGTCGCAATAATGGTAGCAGGTGGTGCATCTGATGAAAATATTTCAAATAGAGAATTAGTATCTATCAGCAGAATAGTAGATCATTTGCCAATATTTAAAAGTTATGATCCATCAAAAATTAAAATTATAGCAGAAACTGTTTTTGATCTTTTTGAAGAAGAAGATGGATTAGATGCATTATTTGGTTTGATTAAGGAAGCATTACCTGAAAAATTATATGAAACAGCATATGCATTGGCTTGTGATGTTGCAGCAGCTGATGGTAAACTCCCGGAGGTACAATTACGTTTTTTAGAAGAAATTAGACATGAACTTAATATTGATCGATTGCATGGAGCAGCTATTGAAAGAGGTGCTAGAGCAAGACATATGTTAATTGAATAAAAATAATTAAGTTAGTTATGGCGATATTCTTTTTTTCGAATTTCTGTTGATGAAATATTTCTCATTGGTCCAGTACTTAAAGTCCAAACGGGTGGGATATAATTAGATAGGATAATAGATTTTTCTTTTGGAAGTCTGTAGTTTCCAAATTTAATGGCAGTGCGAGATAATCCTGCTTTGATTTGCTCCTCTGGTCTTGCTAAAACACCAACTGGAATGTTTTTCATTATCCAATCACAATTTTTCCAATGATGAAAATTTATTAGATTATCTGCTCCCATTAACCACACAAACTTGGTGCTTGGATATAATTTTTTTAATTTAATCAAAGTTTGAAAAGTNTATTTTGTTTTAAACTTTCTCTCTAGATCAGTGATTACCACTGAGGGATGTTTCATAATTTTTTTTGAAGCAAGAAATCTTGAATTTATATCTGAGGGTGTTACACTTTTTATTGGGTTTTCAGGACATACTAACCACCATATTTTAGACAAATTAAAAATCTTAAGTGCAAGTTTTGTAATATGTACATGACCTTCNTGTGGTGGATCAAANGAGCCACCCAACAANCCAATTNTNAAACCCGGTTCAACTGAAGGAAATCCCTGCATTTTTTTTGCCTAAGATTATAATATGAAAGTAAGCATATATTTTATTATCATAATAAACCCCAAAAAACTCCTTATTGTATTAAAGTATTTTTTTTCTTAGTAAAATGTAACAATTAATGTAATAATTAGCCAACTTATTATAGGTAAAAATCATGTCTTCAGTTAAATATATTTATCATATGCAAGATCTAACTAAATCTTTCCAAGGTGGCAAGAAATGTTTTGAAAATATCCACCTTTCATTTTTACCTGGTGTNAAAATTGGTGTAGTTGGAGTTAATGGTGCTGGTAAAAGTAGTCTTATGAAAATTATGGCTGGATTAGATAAAGATTACANAGGTGAGGCNTGGGCTGCGGAAAATGTTAATGTTGGATATTTACCACAAGAGCCCACATTAGATAATAATCTAACGGTTAGAGAAAATGTATTAACAGCTGTCGCCGATAAAAAGGCATTAATTGACGAATTTAATAATGTAGCAGAAAAATTAGCTAATAATTATTCTGAAGAAATAATGGAGCAGATGACTGAACTTCAAGACAAAATTGATGCTCAAAATCTTTGGGAATTAGATAATCAAATAAATATAGCTATGGATGCATTGAGATGCCCAAGTGATGAGTCAAATATTAAAGAACTATCAGGAGGTGAAAAACGAAGGGTTGCTTTATGTCAACTTTTATTAAATTCACCTGAGTTATTATTATTAGATGAACCAACTAACCATTTAGATGCAGAAACTGTTGATTGGTTGCAAAGATTTTTAATTGATTACAAGGGTACCTGCTTGATAGTGACACATGATAGGTATTTTCTTGACCAAATTACAGGATGGATACTTGAATTAGATAGAGGTAAAGGTCTACCATATGAAGGTAATTATTCATCTTGGCTTGAACAGAAAACTCAAAGGTTAGAACTTGAGGGAAAAGAGGATAAAAAGAAACAAAAAGTTCTAGAAAAGGAATTGGAGTGGATAAGACAGGGCGCCAAAGCTCGTCAGGCCAAGCAGAAAGCAAGAATTAAATCATATGAAGAACTAGCTAACTCTTCTGAAAGAGTTAAGCAAAATAATGCACAGATTATTATTCCCAATGGAGAAAGACTTGGGTCTAAAGTGATTGAAGTGAAAAATTTAGGAATGCATTTTGAAGATAAAATTTTGTTTGATAATTTATCCTTTTCTTTACCCCCTGGTGGAATAGTAGGAATAATAGGTCCAAATGGAGCAGGGAAAAGTACACTGTTTAAGTTAATCACGGGTATAGAAAAACCTTCAAACGGTGAAATTTTATTGGGTGAAACTGTAAAGCTCTCTTATGTTGATCAAAGTAGAGATGATTTAAATAACTCTAATACCGTATGGGAAGAAATTTCTGGAGGTCAAGAAATTGTAAAGCTTGGTGAATTAGAAGTTAATTCAAGAGCATATTGTAGTTCTTTTAATTTCAAAGGATCAGATCAACAAAAACCAATGAGTAAATTATCAGGGGGTGAAAGAAATAGGGTTCATATCGCAAAAATGTTAAAGTCTGGTGGCAATGTTTTAATGTTGGATGAACCAACTAATGATTTAGATGTAGAAACTCTAAGTGCATTAGAATATGCAATATCTGAATTTGCTGGAAGTGCTATGGTCATAAGTCATGATAGATTCTTTCTTAACAGGATTTGCACTCATATTTTAGCTTTTGAGGGTGATAGTCATGTAGAATGGTTTGAGGGAGATTATGACGACTATATCAAAGATAAAAAAAGAAGATTGGGAGAGGATGCGGTCAATCCAAAAAGAACAAAATATAGAAAGTTTGTGGTTTAAAATTAAATATTATTTCTTATAATTCTGGAATTTTTTTCAAGAAAGGCAATAATTTTCCCATATCAGGGCCTATATTTTTACCAGTCAAAGCTTTTCTNAATGGTAAAAAAAGACTTTTACCTTTTCTTCCAGTTTTTTCCGAAACTTGATTGGTCCATATTTTCCAACTATCTTTATCAAGTGGTGCTTGAGGAAAAATTTTTATTGCTGTTTTAACAAATTCTAAATCTTCTTTTTCAATTAAAGGATAAATTCCATTAATGCATAGATCCCACAGCTGTGATATTTCTTCCCTCGTGTTCAAATTTTCTTTGATAGCTTCCCAAAAATTTTCGTGGTCGTAATTTGGTATACCTAATTCAATTAATTCTTTCTTAATAATGTTAATTGGAGTGTCTCTTAAAACTTTTGATGACATTGAATTTAAAAGATTTAAATCAAATTTTGTAGGTGCAGATCCAAATGAGTTTATTTCAAAAAAACTAGCAACATCATTTAGGGAATGTAATATTTTTGGCGAATTCGAAGATCCTAAGGTTGACATCAAATTATTTAATGCCATCGGTTCTACCCCAGAATTTCTTAAATCTCTAATTGATAATGAACCAAGTCTTTTTGATAGGTTATCTCCTGATAAATCAACCAGTAAAGAATGGTGTCCATAAACTGGTANATCTCCATTGAGATTTCTTATAAGTTGTATTTGTGTTGCAGTATTGGTGAGATGATCTGANCCTCTCACAACATGGGTAATATTAAAATCTATATCATCACATACTGAAGCNAAGGTATAAAGAAACTGNCCATCTTCTTTTACAAAAACAGGATCAGAAAGTGAGGCAAGATCAATAGTTACATCACCAATAATTTTGTCTTTCCAGGTAACCTTTTTTTTATCTAATAAAAAGCGCCAATGTGGATTAATTCCGTCTGTTTCATATTTCACGTGTTCATCATTTGTAAGTTTCAGAGCAGCTCTGTCATAAATAGGAGGTTTACCCATATTTAGAAGTTTTTTTCTTTTTAAGTTAAGCTCGCTTTTTGTTTCATAACAAGGATAGATTTTTTGTTCAATTTTTAAATTTTCAAAAACATCGATATACCTTTCAAATCTATTGGATTGTTTCTCATATAAGTCCCATTCAATTCCTAGCCACTCTAAATCTCTTTTAATTTCGTCTTCATAAATTTGTTTTGATCTTTCAAGGTCAGTATCATCTATTCTAAGTAAAAATTTCCCNCCATTTTTTTTTGANAGCAAAAAATTAAATAGTGCCGTTCTAATATTACCTACNTGTAAGTACCCGGTAGGAGAGGGAGCAAACCTAGTTAAAAACGTCATAATTTATCTCTCCAATTTTGTACAATTGGGTACCGACGACTTAATTGGAANGANTTTTTTGTAAGATGTACNCCTGGAGCAGATTGAAATCTTTTATNTTCTGATTGATAGACTAANTTTTCTATNTTTTTTACTATATNATAATCATGNCCNTGTTTTACAATTTCTGAAATCGACATATCATTTTCAATNANACTTTCAAGNATTGAATCAAGTACCTCATAAGGTGGTAAACTATCCTGATCAGTTTGGTTTGGACGAAGTTCTGCAGTTGGGGATTTTTCTAATATGCTTTTAGGGATAACTAAACCATTTGGTCCTTTCATCCAGGCTTCATGGTAAGAGTTTCTCCATTCGCAAATACTGTACAATCTGGTTTTATAAACATCTTTTATAGGATTGTATCCTCCACACATATCACCGTAAATTGTCGAATATCCAACAGCTATTTCGGATTTATTCCCTGTGGTAAGTAACATACTGCCATATTTATTGGACAAAGCCATTAACAATAAACCCCTTATCCTAGATTGAATGTTTTCTTCAGTTTCATTTTCTTCTTTTCCTCGAAAAGAGGGTAAAAGAGTTTGTTTAATTAAAGAATAAATTTTTGAAATAGAAATAGTTTCAGCTTTGCAATCTAAATTATATATCAACTGGTCAGCATCGATTAAAGATAACTCGCTTGTATAATCTGAAGGTAATTTTACACAAGACACATTATTCTTTCCTAGAATATCTACTGCAATCGTAGCAACTAAAGCACTATCAATACCACCTGACAGTCCTATAATTACTTTATTAAAACCAGATTTAATAATATAATCTTTAGTACCCTCTGAAATTGCCCTGTAATCCTGTGATAAATCATTTTTTATGTTGAAGTTGTTATCATGTGTATTTTTAATAAAGGGTTCTTTATTTTCAAATTCTAA
>FUFK010038955.1_pt1 | contig 69422 bp, 60 predicted proteins | sample 1021851 | NCBI WGS metagenome assembly FUFK01 (sample SAMEA51879418, study PRJEB19060) | metagenome | reverse complement strand
ACGTTATTGAGATACCGTTTGGTGGCAAGGCAATGAAGCCAGACCAATACATTAATCGCAGAACAGAGATGTGGTGGTTAATGAAACAATGGATAGAAGAAGGTGGTGCAATACCAAACGATGTAGCCCTCAAACAAGAGTTAGCTACACCAATTTATTGGTATGACAATGTAGGTAGGCGTGTATTGGAAGGCAAGGATCAAATAANAANACGATTGCAGGGTGCAGGGTCACCAGATTTAGCTGATGCATTAGCACTAACCTTTGCCCTTCCAGTAGCCAAGAAAGTGCCAGAGGATATATACATCAAAAGACGTAAAACAGCCACACAGAAAACGGATTATGACCCATACAAAGTTATCTAATTTTGTTCGTATAGCAGAAGGTTTAGATGTAGAACCATTGCTTAAATTGCTAGACAATAAACCAGAGTTATGGAAAGAAATAGAGACACGCCAAAACTTTACAGGCTCACCACATAAAGACACAGAGTCAATATATGTACGAGGACCACTAAAAATGAGTGCATATTACGTTTTATGGGATACAGGATCATACGATTATCCGTGTATGGAGTATTTAAAACCTGCACTTGTGCCATTGATGCGACCAATACTAGAAAAACTAGAGGTTCAAGACATGGGTAGGTTGCTTATTGTTAATTTAAAACCTAGTGGCCATGTAACNAAACACAATGATCAGGGNACNTATGCGGATCACTACANNAGNTTTCATNTTGTACTTAAATCTAATCNATGGTGTAGCCAAACTTGCGGAGATCAGGAACAAAAGTTTGAGGTAGGNGAGGTNTGGTGGTTTAACCATAAAGAGCTACACACAGCACACAATGTTGGCATGACAGACAGAGTGCATATAATATTTGATTGTGTAACTAAATATCCACTATGACGAGTGTGACCGTAACTCCAGATAATACAGCTACTGTAAACAAAAGTAGGGTATCCAAAACGGAAATCAAACTTGCCACAGTTGACGAAATGTTAGCTGAAGCCCAGACATTGTTTGACGAGCATTACGATGAAATTGCACGCAACAAACACGTTATGGTGCTTAAGCCAGACGAGGTAACGTACCGTAAATCTGAAGAGATGGGTACATTATTTATTTTGTCAGCTAGGCAAGATGATAAGTTAATTGGCTATTCTGTTAACTTCATAACTAATCATTTACATTATGTTGACCTTAAAGTTGCCCAGAATGATTTGTTGTTTATCAGCAAAGAACATCGGGGTGGCAGACTTGGTTTGCGATTGATTAGGGAAACTGAAACCCATGCTGCGTCACTTGGATGCAAATTAATGGTATGGCACGCAAAAGAAAACACCACTTTAGCTGCAATATTACCTAAACTTAAATATGGTGTACAAGAAATCATGTTTTCTAAGGAGATCTAAAAAAAATGGTAGTTACAACAGCTATTGCAACAGTTGCAGCAACTGGTTATTCAATTTACCAGGGTGAACAACAGAAAAAGCAACAGAAAAAACAACTTAATTTGCAAAGGCAAGCTAATGAAGATGCTAGAAAACAAGCAAAAGCAGAAGCTGACCGTGCTGACATGGAATACAACAAAGCAAATAGACAAACTGCTGATGTTGGAGCTATTACTGATGAAAGCAAATTAGCAGGTAAAGGTGGTGCAGCAGGTACAATGCTTACTGGTAATCAAGGTATAGCAACAGAAGACTTAAATCTTGGCAAGAATACCTTATTAGGCGGTTAATCAATGGAGAAAACCAAAAGAGCTAAGTTATTGACAAGATGGGGTCATCTACGGTCAGAAAGGGCTACTTGGTGGTCACATTGGCAAGAAGTAACTACATATTTATTACCAAGAAACGGACGTTATTTTACGCAAGATAGAAATAAAGGACATAGAAGACATAATTCTATATACGACAATACTGGTACTAGAGCATTAAGAACACTTGGTGCTGGCATGATGGCAGGTGCAACATCCCCTGCAAGACCTTGGTTTAGATTAGGAACAGTAGATCCAGATTTAAACAAATATCCACCTGTAAAATTGTGGCTAAATGATGTTACAGAGCGTATGCAATTGGTGTTTACAAAATCCAATACATATAGAACATTACATGGATTGTATGAAGAATTGGGAGCATTTGGTACAGCAGGTTCTATTATCCTCCCTGATCCTAAAACAGCTATACATCATTACCCTGTAACTTGTGGAGAATATGCAATTGCTACAGATTACCAAGGTAGAGTCAACACTTTGTACAGAGAATTTCAGAAAACAGTAGGAGAAGTAGTTAGAGAGTTTGGGTATAACAAATGTTCAACGTCTGTTAAAAACTTGTACGACAGAGGTTCATTAGATCAATGGATAACAATTATTCATGCAATAGAACCAAGGGATGATAGAGAACGTGACTTTAAAAAGAAAGACAATATGAACATGGCATACAAATCTTGTTATTTTGAACAAGGTGGAGAAGGCGAAAAAGTATTAAGAGAAAGTGGATATAAAGAATTTCCTGTTGTTGTACCTAGATGGGGCATATCTGGTGGCGATATTTATGGCAATTCACCTGGTATGGAGTCGTTAGGAGATATAAAACAGTTGCAGCATGAACAATTACGCAAGGCACAAAGCATTGATTACCAAACAAAGCCACCATTACAAGTACCTAGCTATCTTAAAAACCGTGATGTAGACAGTTTACCTGGCGGTGTTACGTTTGTTGATGGGCAACAAGGCAAAATTGAGACAGCATTTGCTGTAAATCTAAATTTACAACATTTGTTAATGGACATACAGGACGTAAGACAACGCATAAATGGTAGTTTTTATGCTGATTTGTTCCTTATGTTGGCTAATGCTACCGACACACGCATGACTGCAACAGAAGTAGCAGAACGTCACGAAGAAAAACTGCTTATGTTAGGGCCAGTATTAGAAAGATTGCATAACGAATTGCTAGATCCATTAGTTGATATTACTTTTAACAGAATGATTGAAGCTAATTTAGTACCACCAGCACCAGAAGAGTTGCAAGGAATGGAATTAAACGTAGAATTTGTATCTATGTTGGCACAAGCACAACGTGCTATTGGTACAAATAGTGTTGATAGATATGTAAATAGCATGGGTATGATTGCACAGATGAAACCTGATGTTTTAGATAAATTTGATTCTGATGCATGGGCAGATGGATATGCAGATATGCTAGGCGTAGATCCTAAGTTAATAGTAGGAGGTGAACGAGTAGCAAAAATACGTCAAGATAGAGCAGCACAACAACAAGCAATGGCAAAAGCAGAAGCAGAACAACGTGCTGTAGATAATGCAGTTAAATTAAATGATTCAAAAACTGGTGATCCATCTATGATGGATATGATGAACCAGTTTAGCGGTTACAATTCACCATCACCATTGGAGGTATAAATGACCAAAAAGAAAAACATTACAACACCCGGTAATATTAGATTTGGCGATTTACCGGCAGAAGCACGAATGAAAATTTTAAAAATGCAAGAAGAAGAAAGAAAAAAAGAAGAAAACAGAAAATTAAAATTGTTGTATAACAAATCAAACATTGGAGATGAATAATGAAAAATCAAGGATTATGGGCAAACATTCACGCAAAGCGTAAAAGAATCAAAGCAGGTTCTGGCGAAAAAATGCGAAAGCCGGGTTCAAAAGGCGCACCAACAGCTAAAGCATTAAGAGATAGTCAAAGTAAAAAAGCATAAGGTGTGACCGTAACCCAGTTATGACTAGATATATTGATGTATGAGTGAATACAATCCTCTCGACCTCAAGAGTCAACAAAAAACCAAAGACAATAAAAAGTCTGAGGAAAGAATTGACCGCCAAAATGAAGAGTCGGACATCAAATGGCTNATGAGCAGCAAGAGGGGTCGCAGATTNATCTGGAGACTTCTGGAGNNNGCAGGTGTNTTNCGATCATCGTTNAACACTAACGCAATGGCAATGTCATTTNGCGAAGGTAACAGNAACTATGGTTTGCAACTCCTTAACCAAATTCACACTCTCTGTCCTGAGCTATATCCGACCATGATTAAGGAGCAAAAAAATGTCAGANANGCTGATGACGGAAGCCNACCAAACCAATGAAGGCANNACNCAGCANCCAGTAGANGNAGCTACAACNGAGCAANCNACTACTGANACACAGCAGCAAGCTGAAANTGTANNAGANCAACAAGTTTCGGATGAAACCNCTGTTGAAAGTGAAACTAGCGAATCAGGAAANTNCTANANAAGGTGCTCCTGANANNTACGAGTTNAATACNNANNTNNCTGACGNNNCTNNNGAACTCGACCCCGAANTANTNACTNCATTCGGTGANGTCGCTAAAGAACTTGANNTGCCACAAGANGCTGCACAAAAAGTNTTAGANAAAGTTGCACCTGTNNTNCANNNNANACAAGCNNAAGNTGTCGAANAANNNAAAGTNGAATGGGCNAACNAANCNAAANCTGANCAAGAATTTGGTGGTGAAAGTTTANANGNNANTCTTAGNTGTTGCNAAANCNNCACTNGATACGTTTGGNACTGATGCTTTGAAGTCGCTGCTGTCAGGAATCAGGTCTGGGAAATCATCCTGAGGTTATCAGGTTTATGTACCGGGCAGGTAAGGCAATTAGTGAAGANAGTTATGTAGGTAATTCTTTAGGTGCTAATGCTAAAGGCAATAGTATGCCAAGAGATTTTAACGGCATAGCTAACGCACTATATTCTAATCAGCAAAAATCATAAGGAGACATTAAATGGCTACTCTTTCATCCTCAAATTTAACTCTAGCGGATTGGGCAAAAAGATCTGACCCAGACGGCAGAGTTCCAATCGTAGCAGAACTGCTATCACAAACCAACGAAATCTTAGATGATTGCGTGTTTAAGGAAGGTAATCTACCTACTGGTGAACGTGTAATTATTAGAACTGGTTTACCTTCAGTTTATTGGAGAGCATTAAACCAAGGTATTCCAAACAGTAAGTCAACNACAGCACAGATTGACGAAGCTTGCGGAATTCTNGAAGCTCGTTCTGAAGTAGACAAAGACTTGGCAATGTTAAATGGTAACACCGCACAGTTCCGTCTATCTGAAGATACTGCGTTCTTGGAAGCAATGAACCAGACTCAAGCTGAAACAATGTTCTATGGTAATCCCGGAACAGATCCTAAGAAGTTTCTAGGTTTAGCACCAAGATATGGCGATCTATCAGCAGATAACGCAGTTAACATTCTTGATGCTGGTGGTACAGGTTCTGATAATGCTTCTGTATATCTAGTTGTTTGGGGTGATCAAACTGTATATTGTCCTTTCCCTAAAGGATCTAAAGCAGGTTTGACACACGAAGATCTAGGTGAGCAAACTGTATACAACTCAGATGGCACAAGACTACAAGCTTTTGCCACTCGTTATCAATGGAAAAACGGCTTAGTTGTTAAAGATTGGAGATACGTTGTTCGTATTTGCAACATCGACATTTCTGATTTAATGGGTGTTACTGGAACACAAGCTTCAACTGCCGCAACTTCACTTGTGAAATTAATGGCTAGAGCGACCTACAGAATACCAAACATGGCTATGGGTAGAGCAGCTTTTTACATGAACAGAACAATTCATTCTGGTTTATCAATCGCAGCTATGGATAAAACACAGAATGTTTTAGAAATCCAAAAAGGATTAACTCAGTTTGGTTCAGCAAAAAGCTATTTATCATTCTTAGGTACTCCATTGAGACAAGTAGACGCACTACTTACAACAGAAGCTCGTGTAGTTTAATCTAATTATTAACAAAGGAGATTTAAAATGATTACAGACAAACTGCTTAGAGTAAGTGAAGATCAAGCACTTACAACTACAGCCGTTTCTACTGACACTATTGATTTAGTTACAGCTAGAGACATTGGAGAAGGTACTCCACTATATATGAACTTTGCTGTTACTACTGCTTTAGCAGGTGGTACTAGCGTTAAGTTTGAAGTTATTACTAGTGCAAACGCTAACTTGTCTAGTCCTTCTGTTATTGGTAGCAGCGATGCAATCCTTACAGCAGCACTTACATTAGGCAAAAATGTAGTAGTACGTCTTAACCCGGAGATTGCTGGCAAAGGCCAAAGATATCTAGGTGCAAGATACACAATTGCAGGTACTTACACAGGCGGTAAAGTAACTGCTGATATAGTAGAGACTATAGGTGACGGACAGAAGTACTACGCTTCTGGCTTCACAATAGTATAATTAGGAGTGACCAATGCCAATTTACAGAGCTAAAACCAAATGTTTCGTGGGTCAAAGTCTACGAGAAGAAGGTGAAGAGTTTGAGTATAATGGTGTATTTTGTAAACATATAGAGTTAGTTAGTGGATCTGAACCTGAACTACCTGTGCCGTCTAACACAACCTTGGATTCAGCGAAAGATACACCAATTGACTACGAAGCTATGACTAAACGTCAGCTGGAAGCATATGGTCGTACTATCGGCATTGAGCTAGATAGACGAGCTACAAAAAACTCTTTAATACAAAAACTTGAAGCAGTTAAGAAATAGGCTTGGTCTTCTATTTAATTCATGGGGGGCTAGTAGTAAAACTGCTACCTCCCTCTTTTTATAGGATTTGTTATGGCAACTGAAGTAGATATTTGCAACCTTGCCCTAGCACATTTGGGTGATGATGCAACAATTGCTACGATAAAACCACCAGAAGGATCTGCACAAGCAGAAAAGGCTGCACGTTTTTATCCAATAGCAAGAAATAGTTTATTGGAAATGCATACATGGAATTTTGCATCTAAACGAGATAGTTTAGCTTTAACAACAGTTACGCTTGATCAATGGGATTATGCATATCAAGCCCCTACAGACATGATGAATCCTATTGCAATAATATCTCCAACGGCACAAAATGATTACGCTACAAGAATGTCAGCGGGAGATACTCCGGGTGGGATAACATCTAATTACGCACCGACAATAGTTGCAGGCCAATATACACCACAACAATTTGCAGTAGAAGGAGCATATATCTATACAAATCAAGAAAATGCAGTACTTAGATATCAAGCATATGTAACTGATCCTTCTTTATTTTCTCCTTTATTTGTAGTTACTTTGTCGTGGCATTTAGCTTCTATGCTTGCAGGCCCTGTAATTAAAGGAGATCAAGGAGCGGCAGANGCAAAACGTAGTTCTCAAATGATGGCAAATTATTTATCTAGTGCAAAACAATCAGATAATTTACATCGTGATATTTCAATAGAACATATAGTTCCTTGGACATCTGGGAGGTAGTTAATGCCAGTTACACGCACATTTAAACAAACTTTTTCTGGAGGAGAAATATCACCAGAAATGTTTGGACGTATTGCTGACAATAAATTTCAACAAGGTGCATCATTAGTTCGTAATTTTATTGTTAAACCGCAAGGTCCTGCACAAAACAGGTCGGGTTTTGCATTTGTAAATGAAGTAAAAGACAGCACTAAAAAAACTAGATTATTGTCTTTTACATTTTCTACTGTGCAAACAATGGTTATTGAGTTTGGTGATCAATATTTTAGGTTTCATACACAAGGGCAAACATTATTATACTCTCCCGGTGCAGCATGGAATAACGCTACTGCGTACACAGTTGGTGATATAGCTTTGCAAGGTGGTGTTAATTATTATTGTACAGTTGCTCATACAAACCAAGCACCGCCAAACGCATCGTATTGGTATGCATTACCTGCAAANTATATATATGAAGTGCCTAGTCCATATTTAGAAGCAGAATTATTTGATGTGCATTATGTACAATCCGCTGACGTAATGACAATAGTGCATCCTAATCATCCACCTAAAGAATTAAGAAGACTTAGTGCAACTAAATGGGAACTTAAAACAATAGATTTTGGAAGTCCTTTGCCTGCTCCAACAGGTGTGACAGTAGCTACTTACATTCCATCATCTACCAGTACAAACTCAGATACGTTTGAAGATCACGAATATGTTGTTACTGCTGTTAAGGCTAATTTAGTAGATGAGAGCAATCAATCAGCAATTGGATTAACTAGTGCTGGTGCTACTCCAACTAACAATATATTTGTAACTGGTGCAAAAAATACTATTACATGGACAGCCGTTACAGGTGCAAGTAGATACAGAGTTTATAAAAACCAAGGTGGTATATATGGATTTCTTGGAGAAACAACCACCACAGAAATTGTTGATAATAATATTGCACCAGATTTTACTAAGACTCCACCAATACATGAAAATGATTTTGTAGGTGCTGGTAATTATCCGGGGGCTGTATCTTATTTTGAACAACGTAGAGTATTTGCAGGAACTAATAATGCACCACAAGATATATGGATGACTAAGTCAGGTACTGAAAGTAATATGTCATTTGGTTTGCCAATTAAAGATGATGATCGTATTGAGTTTAGAGTTGCCGCAAGAGAAGCAAACACTATTAGACACATTGTTCCTTTAACAAACTTGCTTATGCTTACAGGATCAGCAGAATGGAGAATAACTTCTGTTAATAGTGACGCTATAACTCCTACATCTATATCTGTAAAACCTCAATCATATGTAGGTGCTAATAATGCACAACCAGTAATTGTTAATAATAGTTTGGTATATGGTGCTGCTCGTGGTGGTCATGTAAGAGAATTAGGTTATGACAGAGATGCCAATGGATTTATAACAGGTGACTTATCACTCCGTGCTCCACATTTGTTTGATAATCTAACAATTACAGATATGGCATTAGCTAAAGCACCTATTCCTATTGTATGGATGGTAAGTAGTAATGGTAAATTATTAGGTTTAACATACGTCCCGGAACAACAGTTAGGAGCATGGCATCAACATGATACTCAAGGTACGTTTGAAAGCGTAGCCTGTGTTTCTGAGGGGAATGATGATGTTACATATGCAATTATTAAAAGAACTATTAATGGTGCAACTAAAAGGTATGTAGAACGTATGGGTACAAGACTATTTGCAACGCAACGAGATAGTTTTTTTCTTGATGCAGGTGCAACATATAATGGCACAAANACAGANACAAATAAAACAGTNACTATNTCNGGCGGNACNANNTANANAAAAGGNGAAAGNNTNNNANTNACAGCTAANTANAATTTATTTAATNCACCGCCAAGTGTAGANGATAAAGANGANGCAATNGTNTTAGTAGATGGNTCAACATATTATCGNTGCACTATTTTATCTACTNCNAGTCAAACAGTAGCAACTGCAAAACTTGATAAAGATTTACCNGNANNTTTNCGNAATACAGCAATAACAAATTTTGAAGTAGCCCGGAATGTTATATCTGGNCTTACATGGTTAGAAGGTGAAACAGTAAGCATTTTAAATGATGGTGCTGTACATCCACAAAGAGTTGTAAATGGTGGTTCTATTACGTTGCAACGTGCGTCTAGTGTTGTTCATGTTGGTTTGCCTTACGAAAGTGATTTAGAAACTTTACCATTAGCGTTGCAAGTAGAAGCATTTGGTCAAGGCCGAGTTAAAAATATAAATCATGTTTGGTTAAGAGTATTAGAATCATCTGGTATTTTTGCAGGCCCTACCGCAGATAAATTAGTAGAAGCAAAACAACGTACCACAGAACCATATGGAACACCTCCTAATCTAAAAACAGAAGATATAAAAATTATGGTAACCCCTTCATGGACAGATAACGCTCAATTATTTATACGACAAACTGATCCATTACCATTAACAGTTGTAGCTTTAACATTAGAAGTTGCTGTAGGTGGTTAGTGTGACCATAATTAAATAACTTATAGATATACTAAAAAATAAGAAGCGTTGAGGTTTAGACAACAATGAGCAAGAAAGCACAAATGAACTTTAGTGATCTAAGTACGTTAGGTAGATTTCAATTAGGTTTAGGTGTAGCTGGTGGTATTACTAGTGCTTTTGGTGCATTGTCAGCAGCTAGTGCAGAGAAATATAAGACCAAAAGTATGGCATTGAATTATGAGCATCAGAAAAATATGGCTCAGTTTAATATGCGAATGAAAGAAAGTCAGGCACAACATATAGCTCGTCAATACAACAAACAGATGCAGATATTGTCATTAAAACAAGGAGCAGCAAAAGGTAGAGCTAGAGCATCAATGGCGGCAAGAGGTATAAAAATGGGAACTGGTAGTACATTAGATGCGTTTGTAAGTAGCGAAGTTTTAGGACAGATAGACAGATTAACTATGAACTCAAATAAAGTAAGAGCAATGAATAATAAACGACTTGAAGCTACAGGACTTGCTATTAAATCAACAATGTTAGGTGTATCTGCGAGTAACGCTTTTGCTTCTGCATCATCTATTAGTCCATTTATGAATATGTCTAGCAGTTTACTTACAAGTGCAGGAAGTGTACTTGGCAGTTTGCCCTCAGGTATGTTTTTAAAACAAGGGGCAGGCGAAAATAGTGGAGGAAATTAATGGCTAGAGTACCTTTACAAACCCAATTAACACAAGAATATCAAAGTGGTGGAGAAGTTCAATTATCTCCAACAACTGTAGAGCCTTTTGAATCTGCAGCTCCTGATAATTTAAAAGCGGCTGGAAAAGCATTAACAAGCGTAAGCGAAATAGTAGGCAAGCTAGACGATGAATTAAATGAAGCTGAATCTAAACAATTATGGAATGAATTTTATGCTGAAGCAGAAACGATTACTAAAGAATTTTTAAATCTTGAAGGAGCATTAGCTCTTGCTACTGAACCATCTGATAAAGAAGGTGAAAAGCCAAAAAGACAATATGACGTATATATGGAAAAAATAACCACTTTGCTTGATAGTTATGCAGGTAAGGCAAGTAATGGTGAAGTTAAATTTATGTATAACAGTATGGCTGACGCAACAGTTTTATCAGCCCAATCACGCATGACTTCGCATTCGCTAGTAGAACAACGTAAATATGCCGACAAAGAAACTTTATTAAAAATTAGTAATCATCAAAATGCAGCCATTGGTAATGCAGAAGGATGGCAAGATCCCGGAAGTACTCATAATACAAATCGCATAGCAGGTTTAACAATGTTAGAAGAATATGCACAATCAAAAAATTTAATAACTAGTGGCGAAAACGTAAGCGAACAATGGTTAGAAATTTTAAGTGCATATAACTTAAAAATACATCTTGGAGTTATTGATGCATTAGATAAAGCAGGGAAACAAGATCAAATTCCTTTGTATATAGAAGCACATCGTCAAAAAGGTGAAATATCAAAAGAAGACGCAGATGCGTTATTACAAGAGTTTAGAGAAAACACTAAAGAATATAATGGTGAAAAAATAGTAGATCATATATTAACTAACAATGATCCAACAGATTATAGTTTTACAAATCAATCAAATTTACTTTTATGTTTGGCATCTAATAATAATGAAGATAATAACAATGGCGGTCTTTGTATTGATGGTTTTCATACTAATGAATTAAATCCAAGTGATTTTGAAGAAAACGAAAGAATAGGTATTTTAGAACAGGTAAGAAATCAATCAATATTTTTTCAACCGGGAGCTACTAAAACAATTAGCGAAGTTAATCAGGCATCGCATCTTTTTGCTATACAACATATAGGTGTAGAAAAGGCCGACAAGTTTTATACAAAGGCACTTAACTCGGTAGAAATTGATCAAGAAAGATACAAAACTGATGAAGCGTATAAAAGAGAAATTGATGCAAAAGTATTAGATAAATTTAATACTTTATTTAAAGAAGAAGTAAACAAAAAATTTACAAATAATGAACCAGAACCAAAACGTGAAGACTTTGACAATACAAGGTCGGGTTCAAAAAAATACGAAGAAGCTAAAGCTCTATGGGAATTAAATAACAAAAAATACGCTAATCAAGTTCTTAACGATATAGATATTTTACAAGAAGGTGTTAGATATAAAGACGTTAACCCTATAAGTGGTTTGCAATCTTTACCTGTATATCAAGAACTTTTAAAAAGAACAATTAAAGATGAAAAACAATTAGCGTTTGCGTTAGAAGATTTAGAGTTAAAACATAATGCATTAAGAATAGGTAAAGAAAATGAATATAATCAAAACCTTTTAAACGCACAGGCAATTGCATTTGCTGAACCGGGTGGTTGGAAAAAATTAGAAGAAAATGGAATAGACATAAAGATGTTTACTCTTGAAGATCAGCAAAAATTAAAAAACGGACAACCTGATGAATCAAACAAAGATGTAGTAATGCAACTTATTGCTAATCCCGGAGAACTTGTAAATAACTTAGATAATTATCGTGTTCAGTTAAACGATAGAGATTACAACAAGTTGTTAGAAAAAGCAGAATCATATAGAAAAAATGGAGTTGAAAGTGTAACTATTGAACAAAATATGTTGAAGTTTGAATTAAGCAAAGCAGGTTTTGGTGATTGGGACGATACTGATGCTGCAGATTGGCAAAAAGATGGTCTTATAGAAATAGAAGATGCATGGAGAAATGCAATTGCTGAAGAAGAAAAAGTAACAGGTAAAAAAGTAAGTCGTGAGAGAAAGAGAGAATTGTTAAAAGATATATTAGATAATAAAGTCATACTTGATTTTACTGGAGAAAATCCGTGGTATTTTCCAATTGGTGGTCAAGATGTTTCAGTTCCTTTAAAAACAATAAATGAAGATGAATTTGATAATATATACGTCAAGGTGTATGGCAAAACTATTTGGCTAAAAGATATTAATAAGTTTCAAAGAGCAAGAATAGAAGCAATATTAAAAGAAAATGGTGAACCAGTAACAGAACTAAACGTAGCTACATATTGGGTTGATGCTGGAAAACCAACAGCAGATAATGTAAAAGATCATAATAAATATTCAGAAGAAAAAGAGCTTGGTACAATGAAATGACCGATATATATCAACAAATTTACGAAAACAAAAAAAGAGAAGAAGGTGTTAACGATGGCAATAGCGATTTAATTATTGGTAATGATTTTGCGTCACAAGTACAAGATTTTAGTGGCCCTGATGTTTATCAAAATATTATTAATCGAAGAAAAAAATTAACAGATTTAAAAATACAACAAAATCTACAAGCTGTTATGAAGAGAGATCCCGACATGGTTGGGGAAGCATTGGAATTGGCAAACGAATTAGGATTGCCACGAAGTTTTCATTTAGACAGCAAGAAAGCAATAGAATTAATGAAAGAAAAAAAGCAAAGAGATTACTTTGCACAATTAAATTTAGCTAAAAATAGTCCTGTTCTTTATAAACAATTAACTGATCCTCAGTTCGCGGCTTTAGCTTATGACAATTTAGAAAATTTAGAAGGTCTAGAAAAGTTATTTCACGACTTTGCTGAAATTCCAGAAAATGCAATACAAGGTTGGGAAAAGGGTAGATTGCAAACTAGAAGAGGTCATATTGGTGTACAACTACAATGGGGTGACCCTGACAAAGAAACCTTAGATGAATTAAAAGAAATAGATGATAGGTTAGCAGAATTAGAAGCAGATGGTACTGGCCCTTTTGAAGAAGGCTTTGCAATATTTGGACAGTATTCAAAAACTTTGCCACACGCATTTGCAAAAGGTGGAGCAGGTGCAGTTGTTGGTGGAGCTTTAGGTTCTTGGATGGGGCCGGGTTCTATATTTACAGCTAAAGGTGGTTTTATTGTTGGTTTCATGGGGTCATTAGCATATGACTCGTGGGCGGTTGAATCAGGTAATGCGTATCTTAGTTTGACGCAAGATGGTGGATTTGACGAAAATGAATCAAAATGGATTGCAACTGGTGTTGGTGTAGTTAGTGCAGCTTTAGAAATTTGGGGATTGAGCTTTGTTACTGCACCTATTAGAAAATTATTAATTAGAGCTACAACAAAGCAAATTGCCAAACAATTATCAAAACCGGGCGGAAGATATGCATTAACACAGTTTGCTAAAAACTGGGCTAAAACAAGTGCTCAAGAATCATTTACTGAAACATTGCAAGAACTTACACAAATTGTAGGTCGTGAAATAGCTGTAATGTACGATGATCGTGAAGGTGTTGAATCACAATTTACAAGTTGGAAAGGAATAAGTGATGTAGGAAAACAATTAGCAATGACATTTTACAGAACCATGCAAGGTATGTCTGTAGTAGGTTTTGTTGGTAGTGGCCCTACTTATATAGCTGATGTTGCTAAAATGAAAAATGCTAGAAGGCAAGAAGTATTTTTTGAAGCATTAGAAAAACAAGCTAATGACAGTAAATTAAGAGCAAGAAGTTCAATAGAACATGAAAGCCTTACACAAAAAATAGGAAATGAAAAAGGAATATCTGAAGTTTATTTTGATGCAAGTGCTTTTTCACAAGCAATGAAAGATGAAGGTCTTAGTGCTAATGATGTGAGAAAAGTATCGCCAACAATAGCAGATCAAATAGAACAGTTTGATAACACAGGCACAATACCGGGGAATGATATTGTAGTTCCTATTGGAGAATATACTTCTAAACTTTTAAATACTGATTTAGATAATATATTAAAACAACATAGACGCATGGATAAAGATAAATCCTTTAGCCAAGCAGAAAAAACATATTTTCAAGCTAACAAAGAAAAATTAGAAAAAGAAGCTAACGAAATTGCAAATAAAGATGCAAATAAAACAAAAAAATTTAGAGCAAGTTCTGCCAAAGTAAAAAAAGATTTTGCTGCTATGTTACAAAGAACTGGCAAATTTAAAACTAGAAGAAGTGTTTTAGAAGCGGCTACGTTTTACCAAAACCTTGCAATAACACAGGGAAACCAAAGAGGTTTATTACCTGATGAATTTGTTAAAAAATATAATCTAAAAGTTGTTGGTACAAATCAGCTACGCACACAGCCAGCACCAAATGAATTAATTACAAGAAAAAATAAATTAGAACAACAATTAAAAAAATTAGGGCCAGAACCAACTGATCAAGCAGAACTCCAAGATTGGAATATAAAAACAGATAAAATAAAAAATGAATTAGATGACATTGATTCAGAACTTAATACATATTCACAAAGCAAAATACAAGAGCAAGGTAAACCAGTATCAGCAGAAGTTTTTCAATTAGCAAAAATTACAGAAAATTTTGATTTTGCAAGTAGCAAGCCTTTTAAAACTATTAAAGATTTTAAAGTTGAAATACAAAAACGTATACTAGCTGCTGCTAAAAGAGCAGGTGTTAATTTATCAGATTCTAGTGTTGAGACAGAAAAATATTTAGTACAAACATTATTAGCGGATGCACAATACGCATTAATAGAAAACCCAAACGCAATAGGTTGGTACAACGAAAAAGTCACAAAAGCCAAAGCATTATTAGCAAAAGTTTATCCAGAATTACTTACTGATACAGCATCAAATTTTGCTTTTACTTGGGCTTTAGCAACTACATCTAACGGCATAGACGTAAATACAAATTTTCAACTTACGCAGGAAGTGTACAGCTATTGGAAAGAAAATGGTAAGTTCCCGGTACCTTTTGGACAGGGTAAAGCAGGTCGTGCAATGACAAAAAGTTTTAGATTAATAAATGAATTAATTGAAAAAAATGGTGTAGAAGACGTTGAAAAATTTATGAGTACAACACATACAGTAAAAGAAATTGAAACATATACAGGAGTAGAGATAAAAGATTTTGGGAAAACAGAAATAGTATATGGTGCTGCTGTTATAGGGCCAAAAATTGGTAATGGGTTTTTTGCAAATCTATATGGGAACTATGAACAATTAACTTTAGATAGATGGGCTATGCGTACATGGGGTCGAATGACAGGTACGCTAGTTACTGACTATACAAAACAAGCTAAAAATAAACGTGAGCAATTAAAACAATATATAAAAGCTTTAACTAAAGAACAAAAAAAAGAATTTGAAAAAATATTAGGAAGAAAACTTACTTTAGGTGACTTAGATGCGGTTGCAAAAAGAATTGAAACTAGAACATCTATACCTGCTAATGTGAAATTAATGGCAGCAATATCAATAGTTGACCCAAATAATGATGTTGCCGACACAATAACAAACATTAAAGGTAAACCTATAAAAGGTGAGCTTAGAATAGGTCTTGGAGATGAGATAAGAAAAGCAGGCAACTCATTAGCTGGTTATTTAGATGGACAAAAAGAACAACCTAAAGGGCCACCAGAAAGAAGATTTATAGAAAAGATTTTTGGACAAGTGTTACCAATATTGCAACAAAATAATCCAGATTTAACGATGGCTGATTTACAGGCATTAATGTGGTATCCAGAAAAAAAATTATATGATACTGCAAAATTAAAGGAAGCAGTAGTAGAAACAGGTTATGACGATAACGCAGCACCTGACTATGCAAATGCCGCGGCTTCTCTAGTTGCTACAATGGGTATATCAGAAGCTGAAATACAATCTACATTACAGGAGGTAGACAATGACTTATCAGTACAATCCGAGGAGCAATCAAGAGACACACAACGAGATGTTGGAGAATCTGGAATTGTACGAGGAACTGATACTTTCCAACAACAAGGAAGAGACATTGACGAGCAAACAGGACTCCCCCTCAACTCAGACGGAACAGTTACTGTCTTCCACCACACCGACAGGCAATCAGCAGAACGAATCAGGGCTACAGGTGAACTCAGAAGTGCTGCAGAACCTGATGTCTACGTTACCACCAGAGCTATCACAGATACTGGATATGGCGATACAGCAGTTGCCATCCGGGTCGAACCTTCTAGACTTAGTCTCGATGATGAATTCCCTAACGGACGAAGAGATTACAGACTCTCAGTTGGAAAGCCTGCAGGCTCTATTCGAGTAGATGTAGGAGAATTTGCACAGCAAAATAAATTTGACGATTCNAGAGGTAGTTTTGATCCACAAAGTTTAACTATATTTTTAAACAAAGAAGCAGATATATCTACGTTTTTCCATGAGATGGCACATTTTATGCTAAGTATTATGGAAGATACAGTTTTGTCAGGAGAAGCACCGCCAGACATACAAAAAGATTTTGAAGTGCTATTAAAATTTTGGGGTGTTGAAAATATAGAAGCATGGAGCAAATTAGATTTTAATCAAAAAAGGCAATACCATGAAGCATTTGCATACAATTATGAAATTTACATAGCAGAAAACAAAGCTGCTCCAAGTGTAGATATGCAAAACATATTTGTAAGATTTGGTGAATATATACGAAGAGTATATAAAGAAATTAGAGGTGAATTAAATGAATTATACAGAAGAGAAAATGGAAAGGATTTACCTGTTTTAACTGATGAGGTAAGAGCAGTTATGGATCGTATGGTAGCAAGTGAAGAGCAAATACAATTTTCACAAAAAGCGTATGGAATGCAACCTATGTTTTTAACGCAAGAACAAAGTGGTATGGATAATAAAACATGGAAAGAATATATGGACGCTATACAAGAAGCACAGGACGAAGCTATAGATATTCTAACAAAAGCTAGTATGGGACAAGTTAAATGGTTAAACACAAAAAGTAAATTATTTAAAAAACAACAAGATAAAAACCTTCAAAACATTCGCAAAGAAGTAGAAGCAGAAGAAACTGCTAAAGCAGAACAAGAAACCATTTATAAATTGCAAAGGTTTTTAAAGAAAGGAGAATGGCAAGATGCAAATAATAATCCTTTTAAAGCATTAGGTTCTACAAAAATAAATATAGATAGCATTAAAAATTTATTACCTTTTTATGATTTTGATACTGAGATCAGAGAACTATCTAAAGGTGGCAGTAATGCGATGGTAACCAAAACTGGAGGTTTGCCTGTTGATATGGTTGCAGAACAATTTGGATTTGAAGATCCACTAGGAATGATTAATGCATTAGTTGGTATAGAACCTATCCAAGATGTTGTTAAAGAACGTACAGATCAACGCATGTTAGATGAATATAGTGATTTAAAAGATCCACGACAACAAGAATTAGCATTGCAAGAAGCGTTACACAATGAAGCTAGATCTAGATTTTTAGCAATAGAGTTACGTTTTATAAGAAAATCACAACAGCCAGTACGTTTACAAGTTGCAGCCGCCCGGCAAGCAGCACAAAGAATTATAAGAAAAATGAAATTGCGTGATATAAGACCAACTAAATTTGCACAAAACGAAAGACAAGCAAGAAAACTTTTAGAAAAAGCTATGAGAGATGGCGATGACGCAGGTGTTTTAGATGCAAAAAGATCAGAATTAATTAGTAGTGAACTGGCTCGTGCCGCTGTAGAAGTACATAAAGAAGTTGATCAAGCAAGAAAATTATTTGACAAGATGTTTAAATACAATCCAGATAAAAAGAAAACTAGAGAAATGAATTATATAAATGCTGCAAAACAAATATTAGCTAATTATGGAGAAGGACCTGATGTTGAAGTTAATTATTTAGAGAAATTAGAAAAGTATGATTTAGCTATGTACGAGGAATTATCACCAATTGTTAATGACGCAAGAAATCTTCCGGGTCGTGATTTAAAAGATTTAACTGCACAGGATTTTGATACTTTATATGAGATTATTCAATCTTTAGATTATCAAGCAGTACGAGATAAACAATTCCAAACAGCAGAAGGATTACAAAATTTAGAAGATATTAAAAGACAATTAATTACACCTTTAAAAAATATGGATACAAGAAAATCTATAGATAAGGGATTAACAGGTCAAACAAGTTGGTGGGAGCGATTTGTTTCTTCATTTGAAGGTATAAAAGCAATGTTAAGGCGAGTAGAACATTGGTGCGACAGTAAAGATGGTGAAGTATCGTTACTCGCTGAAGACAGATCATATGCAAGAGAATTGAAAGATGGTGTATTTATGAAAAAAGAGGGTGACGTTGCAGGGCCTTTTACAAAATATATTTGGCGAACTTTAAAAGATCCTATAACAAAATGGAGAGAAGAAAGGCCAAAATGGACAGGACGTTATGTTGATTTATTATCACAAGTAGATTTTAGTAAAGGAACAATCAGAGCACCTGAGTTAGTTGATAGTAGAGGAAATGTTTATACATTTGGTAAGCAAAGACAAATGGGTAAAGCTGAATTGTTAGGAGCAATGATACATACAGGAAACAAAAGTAATTTAACAAAACTATTAGTAGGTAGAGGTTGGGCGGAAATTAAAGATGGTGTATTAGATACTAGTAGATGGGATGCCTTTGTAGATCGTATGAAAGCTGAAGGTTATCTAACAAAAAAAGATTATGATTTTATACAGGCGGTTTGGGATTTAAATAAAGAAATGCTTCCTTTAATACAACAAGACACATAAAAACATTTTTGGATATTACTTTAAGGAAGTAGAAGCAACACCTACAATTAATGAGTTTGGTACATATGCAGGTGGTTATGTGCCTGCTATAGCTGACCCGGAACTGGTTGATCAAGATATGAGTTTAGAACAAACATTAAAAGAAATTAGACAAGAAATGCAGTATTCAGTACCAGCAGTAGAAAGAGGATTTACAAAACCAAGAACACAGGTAAATAGGATTTTAAGTATGAACTTAGGTTTACAGGCAACACATATGGATAACGCTTTACGTTTTGCTTATATACAACCAGCTATAACAGATTTATTGAAATTATTTAATGATAAAGAATTTTCACGAGAATTAAATCGAGTTGACAATCAAGCAATTAATAAGATGCTTATACCTTGGTTAACTAATTCTGCTCGTCAAAAATCTGTTCTTGGTAAAAATACACCTTGGAATAAAGGTATTAATTATTTTACAAAGTCTACTAGTCAAAGCTATATGTTCTTTAGCCTTAAAAATGGTATGCAACAAATTACAGGTGGGCTACCTGCAAAATTAAAAGTAGAAGGTAAATATTTAAATGATGCATTTAGAAGATACACAAGAGAACCACATAAAGTTGCAAAAGAAATTGCACAAATGTCACCATTTATGGCTGATCGTCAAGTTAACCAAATGTTTAACGTACAAAGTTTAATGAATGAGCTCACATTAAATCCAAGTAAATATGAAAAAATGCAAAATTGGGTAGGAAGACACGCATATTTTGTTCAACAGGCTTTTCAAAATTATATAGATAGTGTTGTTTGGGTTGGTAAATACAATCAGGTATTAGCTAACGCACCTAAAACTATGCTAGAAGCAGATGTACAAAAAGAAGCTATAGCACAGGCAGATGGTGCTGTGCGTATGACACAAGATAGTTTGTTACCAGAAGATAGAGCAGCGTATCAAACTACACATCCATTCTGGAATGCAATGTTTCAGTTTACAAGTTACTTTAATGGACAAGCAAACTTAAATGCAACTGCATATAAATCATTAATTAAAGAATTAGGATTTACATCTAAAAGATTTAGTGGTCAATTAATATATACATTTATGTTTGGATTCTTGTTACCTGCTCTTGTTTCTGAGGGAATACAAGAACTTGCTGGTGGTGGTTTGGTAGATGATGATGAAGATGGTTACATTGATGATTTCTTTGAGTTTGGATATATGTCATCGTTAAGATATGGTACTGCGTTTGTGCCTTTTGGTAATATTTTAATGATGCCTTTAAATCAATTTGATGATAAAGCATACAATGATCGTATTACAGTTAGCCCTTCTATCTCTTTAATTAATAGTACTTTGCAAGGTAATACAAGATTCCTTATGAGTATAGTTGATCCTAATGATGATGTTTCAGGAAGCGAAGTACGAAGCATAGCTACATTATTAGGATTATTTACAAATCTACCGCTCTACGCTATAGGTAAACCTATTGGTTTATTTGTTGATCAAGTAAACGGCACATGGACACCAAGAGGACCATTAGACGCAGTAAGGGCATATATATTCGGCATTAAAGGTCAAGGTAGGTAATACTAAAGGTGTGACCATAACAAAGAAAACAGCTAGTAAATTAGATAAGATACTTCAAACGTCTTATCAATGACGATAAACTCTACAATAAGAAAGACTAGTCCTTTTGTAGGTAACGGAAGTGCAAGTACTTTTCCATTTACGTTTAAAGTATTTACTGCAGCAGAAATAGTTGTAGTTAAAGTTGCAACCGCAACAAGTACTGAGACTACTTTAACTTTAACAACTGATTATACTGTTTCTTTAAATCCAGACCAAAATGGTAATCCCGGCGGTAGCGTTACTTTAGTTTCTGGTGGTGTAGCACAAAACTTAGCAAACGGATTTAATTTAGTTATTACATCTGCTGTTCAATCATTGCAAGGAACAGACCTTACAAACCAAGGCGGATTTTATCCAGAAGTTATTAATGACGCTCTTGATAAATCGGTGATCTTACATCAACAGCAACAAGAAATATTAGATAGATCAATTAAATTTTCTTTGACTAATACAATAGGTAGTTTAGAAATTTCACAAGATGCTAATGCTCGTGCTAATAAAATTTTAGGATTTGATTCACAAGGTGAATTTCAAGTCGCACAAGAATTAGGTGTTAACAGAGGAGATTGGGCTCCAAATGTTTCTTATAACATTAGAGACATTGTTCGAGATGCATCTAACTATAACGTATACATTTGTAAAATAGCTCATACTTCTAGTGGTTCTACACCAGTAAAAACTAATGCAGGTATAGGTAATTGGGATTTATTAATAGATGGAGAGCAAGCAGGTATCGCCGCAAACACGGCAACAGCACAAGCAGTAATCGCTACTCAACAGGCAACTGATGCAACTACTCAAGCAACAGCGGCAGCAAATTCTGCAACTACGGCTGATGGTCATAGAAGCAATGCTGCTACTTCAGAAACAAATGCTGGATTATACAATAATGCTGCACAAACACACGCAAATACTGCAACTACTAAAGCATCAGAAGCTGCACAAAGTGCAAGTGACGCACAAGCATATGCTGCACAGGCAATTGCAGCAGGTTCTGGTGGTGCTGTAAAAATAAGTGCTACTGACACAACAACTGGATTTATGACACAAAAGTTTGTTGAAGGGATAGATATTGTATTTATCCATAAAAACGTAGGTGGCAACGAAACATTAGAAGTTACTGCTCCGTATGGTGTCGCATATGCAATTGCTTTAGGAGGTTAAAACGCAATGGCAAAAAAATTATTACACGATTATACCTTTGATGCATCTGCCAAGCAGATAGTTTTGCAAGGAGTATATAAAAGAGAAAGATTATTAATGGTCAGTAATGTTACTGATAACGTAATAATTTTTGTTTTTAACCAAACTAATTTTAGTTTAACTTCATTCTCTAATGATCTTAATGCACAAACTACAACATTAAATTTGACGTATGACACTACGTCTATGTCAGACACAGATGTACTGCAAATATTTATAGAAGAAGATAGCGTAGCAATTGCACCTGCTGAAACATATGTAGATCCTGTATCTAAATTAAGAGTAAGTAATCCAGAAAACTTAATTGATACTGACTTTGAATATGGATTACAATCTACAAAATGGGAAACATTAGAGTTAGTTAAAAATATTCCTACATTTTATAGTCGTAATGGTGATGAAAGTTTAAGTTTATCTAGCGTAACTAAAACAAATAATAGTGAAATTATATCTGTTGTAACTTCAGAAAGTCATAACTTATCTATAGGTAACCCGATCATTGTGCAAGGTACTGACAGCATTTCTGCCGATGGTGCTTTTATTGTTACTGCTATACCTTCAACTACTAGTTTCCAATACAAAGCTAAATCAGCACAANCTGGNACTGGNTCTATATTAGATACATANACACAAATATTTGTTGGTTCTGTTTATCAAGGTACTGANTTTCAATTATCTGCATTAAATGCAATTACTACAGACGCAGCAAACCCATCTACATTAACAGTAGAAACAGAAGATCCTACAAACTTTAGCGTAGGTACTAGTTTCTTTTTAAGTAATAGTTTAGGTAGCAAAAGTATTTCTGTTAACGCAGCAAATGNAGANCCAAANAACNNTAGAACAAAGNNNGAANCATTTACACACATGACAGCNACCAGTTTTGGTGACAAGTCTAANTGGGCTATTGGTGCTATNAATCCATACAACTGGACACCNAAACGTGGAATGTTTGTAATTATTGGTGGACAGGCAGATAGTGATGTTAACTTTAACACTACAACTAATGAAATAGAATTTGATGAAGACCATGTATTTGCTGATGGTGAAGCTGCATATTGGGTTAATGGATATGGAAACAGTACACCGGGCGGATTATCAGAAAGACCTTACTGGGTAAGAGTTGTAGATAGTAAAAAAATATATTTAACTATATCTGGCCCAACAGGATTAAACAGAGTAAACCTCACAGGTCAAGGAGCTAACGCAGGTCATATGCGTTCTTGTTTAATGTGGGGTCTTTATGCTTCTTCAGTTAATACAACATCAGAAGTGTGGACATTTGATCAAAACTTTACTAATGCTAATGGTGCACATCCTCCGGGCTGTGATGCTAATACACCATATAGACCTTTTTATACAACGATAGGTGGTCTTAATTATAGTAGTTCTCCTTCAACTTACTTTATGTATTACTTTGAAGGTGACGCTACTCCATACTCATACTATCTTGCCCCTGAATCTGGTACACAAAACCAAGCTAAGTTTTTATTAAGTGTAGGTGGTGCTACTGCTAATGCGACAAGTGCTACTGTTAATGGAATTATTGTTCCTATGGAGGAACAAAGTAAGAGTGATATGAACAGTATCTATTTACCTAGAGGTGGATGGGTTAATGGAGATCAAGTGTATTACAACTCTACATCTATCCCCGGAGGGTTTACTAATAATGGTTACTACCAATTAATAGCTGCCGATTCTGCATATCCAAATAGATTTAGATTCCAAGGTGTTAACTTATACCCTGCTAATTCCACAGTTATTAATATGACTAACTATGGTGGCACAACAAATAACATATCTACATTTTTAAAAGTAGGTCTTAAGTTAAGAACAGAAGCAACTGGTGAAACTGGTGGTTGGGCATTAGGCTCTCCTCAACCTAAAAACTGGTTGCCAGAAGATGCATTTTTCTTTGTACCCGGTACAGGTACTAATAGCACTATTGGTGTAGACACTACAGCTAATACAATTCAATTTACATCAGCACATGGATTAGTAGATGATAAACCATATGTATATTTCCGTGGTTATGGTAATGGTAATATAGGCGGANTAACAGANTCACGTTGGTATTACGTTAGAGTNGTANNTNCNACTAAAATTTATTTAACNTTAACNNAANNCAGTACAACTNNAGTTANTNTAAGTANNNCNGGANCTGCGGCAGGTATATCNAGAGGGTGTTTTGTTAAAGNATATCGTGCTACAGGATCAGCAAATACAGCAGAAGACACTATTACTTTTATAGATAATTTAAATGTGACGGCAGGGCAAAATCAATTATTGATGGCTTGCTATACAACCTTTGGTGGCATAACTGTATTTTCAAGCTCAGACATGATAATGAGTTATGACATAGGTGGTGGTCAAGTTGTATATCCTAAAACTGTTTCACCTGATGGATTAACAATATCATTCTCAGATCAACTAGGTGGCTCTACTAAACAATTATCAGGTGCTGTTTCGGCAGGTATTATGATCAAAGTAAGGCGAGCTCCTGATGCCAATACTTTATATTTCCCTAATCATGGATTAGAAACTGGCGATCAGGTTTACCATACTTCTAACTCTACTGCAATATCAGGTTTGGGTAATGCTACTAGATGGAGAATTGAAAAAGTAGATAATAATAGAATACGATTTGCATATACAGATTATGATTACTTCCAGAATTTTGGTAACTATGGTAATGGTGCTGCCACTACATATGATTTAATAATTCCTTTTACACTTGTTGCTAGTGGAGATTATATACACGCAACTAATCATGGATTAAATAATGGAGATGCAGTTACATACAACGCAAATGGTGGTGAATTAATACATCCACTTGTTGATGGAACAACGTATTATGTACAGAATGCAACGACAGATAAATTCCAATTATCAACAACTGCTGATGAAGTAACTGGTACTGCGGTAGATGTTCCACAAAATACTTCTTATATAACTGGTAATAGTTTTTATTGGTATATGATTGGTCANCCATTTAATACAGGTGATCGTGTTAANTACACAAGTTCAAGTCCAGTAGAACCATTTAAATCTGGTGCATATTATTACGTTTACAANCACANCGCTAANTATATTATTCTTCATCAAACTTATGANTCNTGTNTANTAAATGATTATTATGGACAGATNNNTNCTNCAAAACCNTTTNCTGGTACAGGAACATTTCANAAAACAAACGTAGTAGATCTTGCTACTAAAGGTGTAGGCACACAAATCTTTAACGCAACTACACCGGGATCTACTGATGGTGTATATCAAATCGCAAGCATAGTTGATGACACTAAGTTTACATTTAATGCAGGTTCACAAATACAGGACAGGATTGTAAACTTCACACCTAATTCATCAGTATGGATAGAACAAGATGCAATAAGAATTCCAGATCATAATTTTGTAACTGGACAAGATATAGAATATAGTCACGGCAGTACTGGTACTGTTGTTACATATGCAGTAACTGTAGTTGCAGGTAAGTTTTATATTGATGGTGTACAACAACCAACACTAACATTAAAAGAAGGACATAAATATATCTTTGATCAATCAGATTCAAGCAATGCTGGTGGTGGAACACACCCATTAAGATTTAGTTTGACATCTGATGGTACACATAATAGTGGTACTGAATATACAACTGGAGTTACAACGACAGGCACACTAGGTACTGATGCCAAAGTAGAAATAGTTGTTGCATCTGGTGTTGCTACCTTGTACTACTATTGCTCCAACCATGCAGGTATGGGATCGCAAGCAAACACACCTGCTATAACAGAAGTTGAAGTTGGTGGTTTAGCTACAAGAACAACTTATTTTGTTATTAGAGTAAGTCGTAACTGGATAAGGTTAGCTGCTAATTTAGCTGACGCAAATGCAGGTACATACATTACATTGACATCTCAAGGTGATGGTTTACAACAATTAAAAACAGACAGTTTAGTTGGTGAAGTAATCGGTGGTGGTACTGTAAGTGCTGACCAAGGTTCGTTTACAGTTACAGGTACAAACACTAATTTCACATCATTCTTTAATACTGGAGATACAATATCTATTTACGCTACACCTACCAAAGAAGTTAAGACAGTATCTTCTATCAATACCAACACTTCTGTCTTTACAACTAGCCCTGCACATAGTTTGTCTACTGGAGACATGGTCATAATGGAAGCAAGTGTTGCCCCTCCCGGAACAACAAATGGTAGGTTTTATTATGTAAAAGTAACTGGTACTACTACGTTTACATTACATCCAACTTTAGCTGATGCTTCTAACGGAACTAATACTGTTGCTGTTACAGACATAGGTAACACAGTTACTGTTTATAAATTAGCTGACATTGGTAACACATATTCAAACACAGTTAAAGCTGTTACTGGTATAGGAACTCTACAACTGGAATCAGCCCAAGCTGCCACAGTTGGTGACGCTGACTTTACCATTGGTACATCATTGTTAATGAGAGCAGATGGTTTTGCAATACATAGACCATACGATGGTGGTGTTGAACTAATACCAAGTAAAAACCCTGATAGTCGTATGATTAGACAGACCAGAAGATACTTTAGATATCAATCTGGTAAAGGTATACAGGTATCGTTTGCTGTTAACTTTAGTCCCTCGATACAAATAGATAGTTATACATCAGTAGGTACAACTGCAAATGTAAAAACTAGATACCCACATAGATTAGTTAGTGGTCTTTCAGTAGTAATAACTGGAGCAGAAGAAGTATCTGGTCAAACAAATTATTGGAACGGCACGTTTACTGTAGGAACTATTGTTGACGAATATGAATTTCAAATAACTTTAACCAATACACCACACTCAGCATCGTCCGGGCCTCTTGGTATACCAGAATTTTATTTAGGAGGATGGACAGGTAGTGATTTAAGGTGCGGTTTGTATGACGATCAAAATGGTTTATTCTTTGAATACGATGGTTCTGTAATGAGTGTATGTAGACGTAATGCTACAACACAAATAAGTGGAGAAGGTGGAGTTACATTTAGGTCAGGAACAGTTACTGGTGTTGGTACTAAATACACAAAACAATTAAGTTTAAACGACAATATTGTTATTAAAGGTCAGACATATGTTGTTACTAAAATAACTAGCGACACTAATATTAGTATTCTTCCTACCTATCGTGGAGTTTCAAACAGCGGTGTTGTAATTACAAAAGTAATGACTACAAAAATTCCACAAACACAATGGAACATAGACAAGTGTGATGGTACAGGACCTTCTGGATTTAATCTAAACCCTGCAAGAATACAAATGGCATACATGGATTACAGTTGGTATGGAGCAGGTAAGGTAAGATTTGGATTTAAAGATAACCACGGCAAAGTATTTTATGTACATGAGTTTATTCATAACAATGTATTCCGTGAAGCTTACCTACGTTCTGGTAACGTCCCTGCTAGGTATGAGATAGAGAATGTAGGAACACCTAGTTTTGTACCTGCTCTAGCTCATTGGGGTACTTCTGTAATTATGGATGGTGGGTTTGACCCAGATAATGCATATCAATTTACAGCTAGTTCACAGGATATTCAGATTACTGGTGCTAATACAATTACTGTTGGAGCTAACGCTGAATACCTATATGATTACCATTTATATTGGAACAACCAATGGAGAAATATAGGTCGGGCATTACAAATACAAACACCAAGTTTCTTATATAATTCTGTACCAAACAATGTACCTATTACTGGTGCAAACTTAGGTAATAATGTTAGAACAAGAAACCCAAATACATACTATGGATTACCTGCACAACCATATCAAGTTAACCTAAGAACAAGAACACAATATTGGAACTCATCTACTGAAGAATTTAGAAACTTACTTTTAATTAATCAACAACCTACAGGTACAACTAACACTAACTCAAACTACACAGTTACTGCATCTACTACAGGTGTTCCAGTTGTTTATGATGTACCACTTATAAGTATTAGACTAGCACCATCAGTTGATACAAACACTCCCGGATTCCTTGGTGAACGTGAGATTGTAAACCGAATGCAATTAATTTTAAGATCGGTTGGTATTCTATCTACTCACAACTGTACTATTACATTAAGACTAAACGCATTGATTACTAATACTGATTGGTCAAGAGTGGAGAATCCATCATTGAGTCAGTTGATTTATCACAGTAACGTAGACCAAATATCAGGTGGTCTTGATATCTTTAACTTCCGAGCACAAGGTGGTACTGGTAGTACAGGCAGAATTGCTGTTGTTACAACGCAAGAACTAGAAGGTGTTACTACATTAGGTAACTCAATACTTGGTGGTAACAATGTTTTCCCAGATGGCCCGGATGTTCTAACTGTAGTCGCAAGGTTAAACGAAGACCCTTCAACAGTATCTCAAAGTAACCCATTTAACGTAACAGGTAGAATTTCTTGGACAGAATCACAGGCATAAATGGAAATTGAATTACCTGATCTACCAGATTCAAGTGATTTAAATTTAACAATACCTACAACGGAATTTGTTTTTCCAGTTGCGGAAGTCCCATATCTAGATCCAAGTCTTCTACCTTCTCTGGAACAGGTACAGGGGGGGCTTGCGGAAGATCAGGAATCTTCTGCTTCAGAAGAATCATCATCTTCAACGGAGGAAGTATCAGCAACACAACCACCGCAAGTACTGAACAACTTGCCAAAAACCACAGAAACTTTATCAAATGAAGAAGGGGTAGCTACGTTCAATATACCATTTATAAATTATGATTTCCCGGTACCTTCACCTGAAGTAATAGCAAGCTCTGTTATAGCTAGTGGTGTTAGTGCTACCGCTGCCGTCACAGGATCTATAATTCTTCAATCTATAATTAACCAATTAAAAAAGGTAATGACAAAAATATTTAAAAAGGTATTAAAAAAAGAAATTACTAATCGTCAAAAAGATCAGAGTTAGCCTTGACATAAGCTTTAATATTTATAACATCAGCACATAGGAAAGCCCATTCCGATTTGGGATTTATCATGTAGCCCGATGCGTGAAGTTGTTGACACTTTAAAATCCGCACGAGGTTTTTATCGTATATATTTTTTTCTAGTTCTTCTTTGGCTAGTTCTAGCTTTACGGCTGCTAAGTCTGAGCAAGTTTGATTATCATTTCCTAGTGGTATCATCCAACTTAACTGGACTCCCCATCCTTGGTTAATACTATAAGTAGGATTTTCTGGATTAGGATTTTCTGCTTCGTTGCCTGTATAAAATGGTGTGATTGCCATAGTAGGTTGACTACAAACTAAATTATTAAATTGCTGTTTGCCTGTCATTCCATTATTTATATTCATATTCTGATTGATGATACTAGAGTTACCCACCGCATTCGGTTGGGCGATAACATCTGTATCTCCTTCTGCCAGTACTGGACTACTGACTAAACACACTAAGAGAAGTGATAACTGAGGTCGTAGTGATATCATCCGTTTGTGTGATCTGCTCGGTTAGTGTGGAAGCTGCTCGTGTTGTAGTTGATAGCGACCAAGCAGCAGTATTATCTGTTGGTTCAAAGATAGCGTCTGTTGCTTCTATGCCACCACTAGTTGCTGACGTAACAGTAATGTTTGTACCTTCCCAAGTATTTAGTGCTGACCCATATTTTTCCGTCACTATTGTGCGATCTATTGTCTGAGTAATATTCTCAGTTTTATTACTAGATCCTGTGGTCCACGAAGGCTGAACTCCATTGGCATAACTAGGAAGTGGCAATGTTAGTAACGCTAATAAAAATAGTTTCTTCATTGGTTTACTTTTTTGTATCTTTATTATTACTTATTGTAGGTGATTTTGCACTTGTATTATTGTTACCCTTCTTACCAATTGACAGGCCCAGACTTGCGGTCGATGCTGAAAAAATCGAAGCTATAAAAGTTGGATCAAAATCTACAATCTTTTTTCCATCCGGGGGTTCGTAATATGAAAGTGTTAATAGCGTTGCGGACCACAAAAGAATAGAAACTTTGACAATGGTTTCAATTTTATTTTCTTTTTCGTCTTCCATAATTAGTTTTATTAGTCATACTATACATAATCACCAGTAAAGGCAATGCCTGAAATATATGCAGCCTTGATAGGAGCATCTGCTACTGCACTAGTTATGGTGTTATCTAACATGAGTAGTAGGAGAGAGCGAGATATCCGGGATATCTACTATCGACTTAATAAGCTAAGTGAATCAGTAAGCAGGTTAGAAGGACAAATCAAATAATAAGTGCTATGTTTGGAAAAACAAACAAACCATGTACAAAATTCTTAAGCCTATAATTTTACGCTTCCTTTCAACCACGGCGGCGAAGAGACTTGTCTTGGACCTCTGTCGGGTTTTTGTAAAGCAGACCTCGAATACGTTGGACGATAAATTGGTTGATCTGCTTGAGCAGAATTTATTCCCCAAATTAAATTAATGAAAGATAAATTTCTCAACATTGAAATTGAAGAACCACCTATAGAGTTACAGCTATCGGTTGAGATGCGTATAAGAGAAGTTTTAAAAAGTGATGATTACGTTGGAGTAAAAAAATATTGTACGCATTTAATAAGACATCAGATGAGACAAGATGTATTTCTTGCTAGTTTGTTGGGAAGAATAATAGAACTGGAAGCAGCATTAGATAAAAAACACAGGGCAGATGAATTAAACACTATGGACAAAATAAGAAAATTCTTTCATAATTAAAAAAAAGATTATTATGGCTTACAAAAAATCCTACGGCAAACCCAAGCCACCTAAAAAAAAGTAAAGCAGTATGGGTGGCTTGGTTGGTTCTAGTCTCTTCCCCATAATCTAGAACCTGTGCCCCGGAGTGATATATGGTCTGGTCATTCCGGGGTTCTCTTTGTGCCTAATCGAAAGCATCTCTCTTCTTTAAAATGTAAACTTCTGATTCGCATTTTGTACAATGAAGATTTGTCATTACAGAATACTTGTCATAAAAAATTCTATGCATAGATGCATCAGTATCAATGCTTGAACCTTCAACCAATTTACCACCACACCAATAACATTCCATCATTCTTTTCCAAAAATAATTTCGTATGGTGAATAATCAATACCTTTATCCCATGCCGTCTGAAGTAACTTGCGTTGTACAGCGGTAGGAATTGTACCCTTTCCTTTTTGCCAACGAGAAACTGCGGCACTATCTCGGTTAATACTGCGAGCTAAAGATCGCACTCCACCAAATTTTTCAATTGCTAATTCTACAGGTGTCATAATTTTTCAAGGTCAAGAATTCTACCTAAAGGTATTGTAGCCACAGCTGGGACTATACTATTACCCAAAGCTTTTAAGCGGTCCACCCTATTGGATAACCCATCATCTCCTCTACGAAGTGTGGGTTTAGATATGTACCCTCGCCAGTTTGGGTTGAGTAAGTGTGGTTGAGAACGCCAGATAATTTGCCTTTTTCCGCTCCCTTCTGGTAGTTTACATTCTCCCCGGAATCCTTGTGATCCCTCGTGCAAGGAGTTGGTAGACTCATCTCTACCGCTCTGCCTAAAGTTACTTGAACGTGCTTCCCTGTTTTTGGATTGTACGCTCTCTGTCCCACCTTCGCAGGTTCTCCATCCTTCGTTTGCAATGTGTTCAGAAACTCCCCCCTCCCTGCTTCTTGACTCGTTGGTGTTGGTAACGTATCTGCTATCACATCCTCTAAATTCCCATTCTCCCTTTTCCTTTGTTTGGTTGTCTCTAGATTTTCTGACATTGCCGCTGATGTTCTTGGTGTCGGTAACCCCTTCATCGTATTGAACAGTTCCTGTGTTTCTGGGTGTACTGCTTCTCTCAAGTTTGCAAGCTTTGTTCTCCCCTTGCGTGGCCCTTCCATTTGTCTCTTCAATGCTTCTGGACTTCTCTGTGGTAAATGATCCATCGTGTTGGGTGTCGGCAACATCTCTTGATCTATCACTTCTGTCGCTAACCCCTTGCTGTGTCTCTTGTCCTTGTTTGGGCTGTTGTCGTAATAAATCGAATCGTTGCAAACTGTTGGTGTCGGCAACATATCTTTGCTCGCTTGATACTCCATCAATGCATCTAGTCTCACTCCGTATTTCGTTCCTGTTGTGTTGCTCTGTCGATAATACTTTCCATCCTTCTCCTTTATTGTTCCGTGTCCGCCCTTGTAATCCCTTTGACTTGGTGTTGGTAGCATCTCCTCCTTGTTTGTCCATTCTTTGGTTTGCGTTGCTGTCATCTCCATGTCGAACTGTATTGTCTTCAAGTGTGGTTTGATTATTTGCCAATGTTCTATTGAGGGATAACTGAATCCCTTCTTGTCTTTGCGAAACCAATGTTCTATTGTTGTCTTCTTGATCTTTGTTTTCTCCGCTAATTTTTTTATTGTTGTTTGTTTCCTTAGATAACTTACAAACTCCTCCTGTGTTGGTAGGTATGGCCTTTCCTCCATCTGGTGATCTTTGTAAATCTCCATCAACTCTGGGTTCTGTTGTATCTGATCCATCATTATTGTGTCGCTCAATGTTTTCTGTATTGGCTGACCACTTGCTCTGTGAGTTTTGCCTTGCATCATCTTGGTTGCGTGTTTCAAACTCTCTTCCTTGCTGTCCATTGTGGTTGGTGTTGGCAGTACTGATACTGCATCCCTTAGTTTCACTCCCCATCTCACCCCTTGTTTGTTCTCCCGGAAAAAGTTTCCGTTCTTGTATTGCACGTTCTTCACTACTCCCCCTTCCACATCTGCCGCTCTTGGGGTAGGCAATGATCCAAACTCTTTGGCGGAGGTGACAGGCCCCTCTTTCCCTAGCACTAATAACTTTCCATTCGACATCATACCCGATTTCGGAAAGCTCTCCGAGAACGATTCCCATCCCGTTATTAAGCAACGCTGCCACGTTTTCCAAGAGGACGTACTTGGGTCGTACCATGCGTATGACTCTGATGAGTTCGTAGAACAATCCAGAACGTGTTTGTTTTGTAATTCCACGTTGTTGCCCGGCCACGGATACGTCTTGACATGGAAACCCCCCGGCGATGCAATCGAATTGAAAAGGTTTTGCTGTAAATGTTTTGATGTCATCGTGAATAGGTACGTCAGGCCAATGCTTTTTTAAAATTTTTTGACAATAGGGTTCTTTTTCTACAAATTGTGTAGTTTTAAAACCTCCTACTAATTGTTCAGCCGCGTAGGAAAAGCCACCTATACCACTAAACGTGTCGAGAAGAGTTAAGGTCATATGCTAAATGATGACATAACATCATCAGTATGTCTATATATTTAAAAAGGAATCTCGTTATCGTTGCCTTTATAAGATGGCGGTATATCTTTGCGTTGATAATTATTTTCTACATCAAATACATTTACCATAATTGAAGAAGAGTTTTCTTTACCACTAAAGTCAGGTAACCCGGAAAGATTGACCCACTTTTCTAAAAGAATAAATTGCTTGCCTTGGTCATTCTCCATGATGACTCCAATGTTTTGCCAATTTGCTTTTGGATTGCCATCCTTATCTTTGTATTCTCGTGTCTTGACGGACAGGTTCTTGATCTTTCGTGCCATAAGGTGTCTCCTTTAGTATGCGTATTTTTACAAAACCGCCATAACAGTTTTGATCCATTGTGGAAATAACAGTATTGAATCTTTTATCATTGATGCGTAGTGCATCAGCTAATCCGTCAATACCTGACTTCATTCTAGCAACTAAATTATCTCGGTCATAATTACGTTTATCCGGGGGGATAAAAGTCATTTCCAATACTAATAATTCTGGTAAATTAGTTAGCTTATATTTTTTTAACTGTTCTTTCGATGCACTATAACAATTTTTTCTATAATGTTTTTTAGCTTCAGCTAGTTTCGCCCAATGCAATCTTCTGTTAGGTGACAAATCTGAGGGCGGCCAACCTAAAACTATTTCAATCATTGTCTAATAGCTCCACTTTAACTATGTTTGTAATTAAAGAATCCCAATATAATTTGCCTTCATAATAATTTCTTATAGCAGCTTTTATATGGTTACCTTCAACAATCAATGAATCAAGCTTGCCACTTGTTCTTGTAGGAAAACTATCTTTAATAATTTCCTTAAATGTTATTCGCCATTTCTTAGTCATTCTTCTAACCTCCTTATCTCTTCCGTAATGCGGTCATAATTTATTTGATAAAACCTATCGTCTAAATCTTCAAACCACCAATGCCTTTCTAGTTCTGCCAGTTGGCATTTGTATTTAGCAATTTGCAAAATAGTAGATTCGTTCATTAGTTTTTCCTATAAGAATCCCAGTTAAAACCTATCATTCTCCCTTTGTTTTCACGCAACCTATCAGTTACACGCTCACCAAGGTAGTCAGATAATTGTTCGCTAGGTATGTTTGATAATAAAATTGAGGGTTTAAGTTTTTCATAGCGTTCATTAAGGACATCAAACAACACTTGTTTTTCAAACTCTGACCCAAACTGAACACCAACCTCATCTAGTATAAGCAGATCAGGTGATGCGTAAGCATCGATAACTTCACTTTCTGTCTCTTCTTTTGTATGCCAACTGTCCTTTACCCTTCTTATTAGACGTTGTACTGTAACAAACAAAGCTGATTGTTGCTGTTGCATTATGCTCAACGCAATGCCAATTGCCAAGTGAGTTTTTCCTGTCCCCGGCTTGCCAACAAAAATGCAAGAACGACCTGTTTGTAATACCTCATCAAAATTTTCTGCATAATCTTTTGCAAAAGCAAGTGCATCTTTTTGTCCAGAAGTTTTAGCTATGTAACTGTCTAGAGTTCGATCTTTAAATCGTTCCGGGATGGCGGCACTTTTTACTTTGACCATCCACCTGCGTAGCTCACGTTCCTTTGCAAGTGCTTTAAACTTTTCTTCCTCTTGCTTTTCTACTTCCTTCCTTTTTATTGCTATGCAACTGGGACATTCTGTCCAGTAGTCACCAATAAAATTAGTTGAAGTATAAAAACCATGCTTCTTGCAATTGCGTTTCTCTGTTGGTTTGTCTCCTTTAATTATTTTATCTAACATTTTTTAATACCTCCTTCCAAGAATTATTTATTTTTTCCTTTTTCCTTTTTCCTGCTATTAAATCGTGCAAGTTTAAAAGCTTAATAACAAGTGGACAAGACTCTTTTGTTTTCTTTTGTTTTTCAACAGTAGATATTGCCACCAGTATTGACCACTCTATGTCAAACAACTCTTTATCAGTTAATTCAATTTTCATATCTCTTGCACCCCTTCTTTGTAATAAGTTTTCTCAAATGATTTCTGGTCTTTATTAACCCAATCACTTTTAAAACCTCTCCACCCTCTTGCTTGGCACATAGTTAAAATTTCCTCCAATGTGTAATTAGTTTTTTTAGCTTCATTTTTTATATAGTTAAAAGCAGTTTCTGTTAATGGTGCTTTTACATTTTTCCTATGTTTTAAGAAATCATCCCAAGTTTTTTTAGTAACAGTACGAGGACGCTTTAGCGTTCCTTTATTTGTTTCTTGTTTCTTGTTTAATGTTTCTTGTTTCTTGTTTGGTTGAACGTCCGTTGAACGAGCGTTGAACCTCCGTTGAACGGATGCCTGGGCCGCCCTTTTCGATTGCTCAATTTTGCTTTGATACTTTTGTATCTCTTCATCAGTTCTAGGATTAGTCCAACCATTACCTACGTCTTGTGTAAAAAATTCTTTTAACACCTGAGTAACTTCTGGTTTATGTTGTGGCATTCTAATTAGACGAGCCACTTCATTTACATCTTCTGGTAATGGTTTTTCATGCAAGTAATAGATATCTAATAACCTACGATATGCAAGATCTTCCATCATAGATAGATGCATGGTGTGACTCATGTAATCGCCAATGTTAAAGGAATAGAAATGCATTACTCTTGCGTGTTGGCATCTAGCCATTCTTGTACATGGATTCTCATATAACGAACCATGCCCTTAGTTTTAAAAAACTTTGGGCCAGTTCCATTTTCTCTCCATTTGCGAAGAGTTTGCTCCTTTACTTTTAAATGATCTGCCAACTCTTTTGAAGTCAGCAGGGTTATGTCAAATGGTTTTTTCATCATTAATTTTTCTAATAAGATTTTGGGCTGACTCTTCAGCGTCTTCCTGTTTTAATCCAATAGATTGCTCAAGCCGGGAAAGTGGCCTGTCTCCATTAGGTGTGATGTTAACTGGCTCTTTAATCTGTTCATCGTCTAATCTTGCAACAGAATTAATTGAATCATTTTTTGGTAATTTCTTTGCAATACGATGCATAACAGTTTTCTTTGCCATCTGGTCAAACCATTTAACCCAAGGAGAATGAGGACTTGTGCTACCTCTTGCTACTTGTTTACATTGCTCAACCTCTTGCATATTCATAATTTCAATAAATTCTCCATCATTTGCAGTTTGTACATAACAGTAAACGCAAATGCGATTACCTCTATCACCAACTAATAATGGAATATGTTTTACAAAAGGTTTGCTTCCTAGCTCATATTCAAAACAATCATTTTCGTATACAACTTCAGCGGAAATAGTTTTAATTAATCCGCTGTTGTGCATTAACTTTATGATTCCTTCGACCATAGGCAAATAGTTAACTTGATTGCCATATAAAACTGCAGCCGATTCCCGGCCATCTAATAACAATCCATCTTGTGCCGCCTTCATAAAGGTTGCTAACAAACTGTTCTTATCAGCTTCAACTAGCTTTGGATTTTTATTGAGCGTTAACTTAAGAACGCTAATAAATTTGTTTACCTCCATGTGTTGAGGTAGTGCTTCTTTAAATTTGTCAGCCATTTTTTCTAGTGTTGTTTGCATGGCTACAAGTGGTGTGATTGATGAGGTCATTTGTTTGCTCCTTGTGGTTTTGGTTGTGTGATTCTTAGTTGGCGATATGGGTTTCTACCATTTATGTATGTGCCAACCATTTCTTGAGTAATAAGTTTTCCTTTACTACCCTTGGTCATTCCGCAATTTACATTTCCATATTTAGAAATGATTTTAGATGCACCTTGGCTTCGCTCAAAAATCTGAGCTTTTAATTTGTCTCTCTCTTTTTCATCATCTTTAATTGATCTGTTTAAAGTAACGTATTGATCAATTATTTTTTCTACGTCTTCATCTGCAACCATACCTAAGTCATCTTGTGCGGTACTGTTTCTGATAATATAAGTAGAATCACGATTAAAATCGATTTCTGGGGGAGTCCCGGATTTGACTAGTTGCCAAAATTCTTTAATTCTACTTTTAATTTCTTCTTCAATCTTAGGGTTTCTTTTTAAAATTACAGTTTTTAGTTCGTTGCCACCAACTAAAGCACATATGCAACCCCAATTAATATTTGCAACAGCCATTTGATGGTGTAGCTGGAGTTCGATATGGGGCGGGGCTTCAACTGTTCCATCATCATGCTCAATCCACGATTTTAAAAAAGCAAGACGATCTACGTTTTTCACCTCTAAAATTCCAAGTTCCTTTTCGCTTGTGATCTTGTAATCAAAGCTACTTCCCATGCGTAAATCAGGGTCGCTCATGTAAAGGTCAAACTGCTCGACCTTCCACCCCATTTTGTCAGCACAACCATGTGCTATGGAATCCTCAAGCATTCGACCCCATGCCATTCTTTCGTTGTCTTCTATGTTGATAACGACCTTATCTTTTTTCTCGTTGTACAATTCGTACTTCGTTTTATAAGGTGATAAACCAAATAACGCAGAAACTTCTGTTGAAGTTACATCAAGCAATCTGTTTTCCAACCATGCTTGTTTGTCTGTTATTGGGTATGCTATTGCATTTGTCATTTAAAAATTTCTCCTTGAATCAGGTTTACATTTGCGGCAGCTCCATTTGTGGTAGCTCCAATTTGCTTTAAAAAAGTCATAAATTTGAAAAAAATTTTTTATCCCGGAGAAGTCCGGGAATATTTTTTTTGGCCCAGGGCCAGTTCGTAATCATCCAACTCGCATTCGAGCTGGAGTTGTTCGTCCCAATCTTCTGATGTGTGATCGAGATAAGGTTTATTTGATAAAAATTCAAATCTTTTTAGTTTGTCCTGAAGGTTCATCTTTCCCTCCAAGGATCACTTTGGAATCGAATAAATTCATCATCAGGAACGACATTAGATCTCCACATAGCAACTGTTTCATAATTTCCAAAGAATCGCCATGTAGGTGAATCAATTGTTTTTTCTACCTCCCATGTGCCACTAAATTTGCGTTGTTTTTTATTTTCTCTGTCAAAGACCTTGCGATCAATTTCAGATCTGACCTCTTTGAGTATTTCGTAAAGGCCATATTCATCATTTGTATAGATGGTGATAGTGTGTTTTCTCATGTCAATAATGGTTAATAGTGTTTTTTAAGAAAATAAAAATGAGGATGACTAAGCATCCCCATACAATAAATGTGGTCATTAGAAACCTTCCTTTTTTAACTCAGCTTCTATTTCTGGAGGATTATTTGGAAATGCATTGCTATACCATTTGTACTCTTCCGTACCTATGAGCTTTGCTAAATCCTCATAACATTCTTGTCCAGAAGAACTTAACTCATCAAAGTAAGTTCCTAAATCGTTGATTTTTTCTAATAATTGATCAAGTTCTTTTATTAGTTTTTTCTTAGATTTGTTCATCTGCTTTCCTCCTCGTAGCGATCACAAATTTTTTGTGCTTGATAGATTTGTGCTAATTCGTAATTAGTTTGAATCTGTAAAACAGAATCAACCTTAGTACTTGAATTGCCTTTGTTGGTTTCTGATAAACCTTTTAAAGCTCCTTTTAATAAGCGTTCCCTATCAGCCAAAAGACCATTAAGGTATTGTGCAGTTTCTTTGTTCATTGGATTCCCTCCATAAATTGTTGTGCGTTTACAATTTCATCTATTTCAGAATTTGTTGCTTCTAAGTCAAAAAGATTTGGATCAGAAGTGTCTGTTTTTCTTTCTTGCATAAGGTCGTATTCATCCTTAAGCATTTGATTGATGTATTCAATCGCCATTTCTTTATTCATTAGATAAATACCTCCTTGCCTTCTTGTAACTCATACTGTTTAAGTAATTTTTCTTTTAAAAAAACATTTTCTTTATGATTTTTTCTAAGTAACTTTAAAGTATGTTTACTGTGTTTTATTACTTCTGGATCATCTTTATGATTTAGATGATCTTTGATAATTTTTTCTTGACGTTTAATAGTGTGCTTGGAATCTGTCATGCTTGTACAAGTCATGCTTATTAAACGAATTAATTCTTCATTAGTAAAGTTCATTCAAAAGTACCTCCTTGGGAAAAAAATTGGTTTTCTAATTTAGTTAATAAAATTGTTTTTTCCTTAACTCTTTTTTTTACAGTATCTCTTAAAGAAATATGAGAGTCAGTAATGTGTCTTGGATCTTTTCTTCTTCTGGAGCTATTTACACAGCTTTTCATATCTTCTAAATATGATTTTGAACCATTTAAATCAACTCTAGTTACAAAGCAAAGATGTTCTAATTCTTCATTAGTGAAATTCATTTCTTAGTCTCCCTGTATTTGTAATTTATGTGAATTGCGTTGAAACAAGTAAAGAGGGCATAAATGCCCCCTATGAGAATTAAACATTCCATTAATTAGAATCCTCCTTTTTTTGGTCTTTGTTTACTGCTCTTAAAACGTCAATAAAGAATTGGCTTGGAGTAATTTCGATGTACTGCTTGCCATCTTTAACAACGTCTTTTGTTGATCCTTTGAAATAGTTTGGATTAACTTTGCGAACTCTTTCGAGTTCTTCATGGATTTGTTGTTCATTAGATTTCATTATGCTTCAATACCCCACTTATTTACTTTGTTTTCTACATAGACAGTTGTCCATGATCCAACCATGTCATCAAAGAAACCTAGTCTTTCTTGAAGTTTTCTAGCTTCTCCATATTTCTGTGGTTGTTCTTTAGCTAATTTTTCCCAAAGATTGTACTTTGTTACTAAATCTGCTTTTTCTTTATATGAGTCTTTTAAACTTGTGTGGCCTAATTCAACCATGTATTCAATACAATCAACTTCATATCTTCTATAAAAGTCTTTTTGTGTATTTAATATCCAATGATGAAGTAATAAGTAATGGTTTAAATTAACCCAACTTACTCTTTCATCTCCACCATTTGCTTCTTGGTCAACAGAAGCTAAACAAGTTCTACCTTGTCTAAGTTCACAGTAATAGGAAATACCTTGTCTTCCTTGTCTGTGTGAAAGCTTGGAAACTTTGATTTTTGCTTCCTCAGGACGAATAAATTCTCCCTTAGATAAAAGGATTTTCTTCCTTTCATTAATTTTTTGTGTTAGTTGCATAGCAGTTAATACAATTTGAAAATGAGCATAAGCTCAAACCAATTTTAACATGGATATCTACAAAGATCTACAATTGTCTACAAATTAGAAAAATTAGTTGTTGCAGTCGTTTCAGGAAAACTATATATTTTAAATAATTTACTTAAAATTCAAGAATGACAGCAATAACTCAAATTACTAGAGAATATATTGCTGTTAATGATCAAGGTTACAGAATTGGGGAATCGCATCCACGAAATCGAATTCCTGATGTCATTGTTGAAGCAATTCGAGAATTGAGAGATGACTATAACCTTGGCTATGGAACTTTAAGTCTTATTTTTTCTTCGCATAACATCAGGAGGGAAACTATTGGAAAAATATGTAGATACGAAATCCGACAAACTCCAGATCGTTGGAAAACAATCTATAAAGAAAGGAAGACCTATTTCTAAACCAGATCCTGAAGTCGTTGAAAAACTTCTAGAACACGTTGCTAATGGTGGAACTGTTAGAGCTTTTTGCAGAGAAAAAAATAATCCTTCTTATAAAACTATTTATCGTTGGTTGGATAAAGATAGTGAATTAATGACACGCTTCGTGTACACGAGCAGATTTCTTGGAGCAAGGGCAATAGCTGAAGAAGCTTTGGAATTGGTCGATACTGTTCCCCCATTAATTGGTGAAGGAGATAATGCGAAGATGGACAATGCTCATGTGAATTGGATGCGGTCCAGGGCCGATTTGCGATTAAAACTATTAGCGAAATGGTATCCGCAAGAATACGGAGACAAAGTTGGAATTGATGCAAAAGGAGATATTAGGTTGTCAATTATTACTGGTGTTCCTGAAGCGTGAAGATTGACCTTTCGTACCAACCGAGAAAATGGCAGAGCCAATGTCATAAGAATAGAAAACGCTTTTCTGTCTTTGCACTTCATAGACGCTCAGGAAAAACAGAATTAGCCTTATCCCAACTCATACATGATGCGATCCAATCAAACAAAGAGTTATCAATGTTTGTCTATGTTGCACCATTCCTGAGACAAGCTAAAGCGATTAGTTGGGCTAGATTAAAGGCAAAGCTTGAGCCATTGCGTAGGCAATCAGTAATCGATATTAACGAGGGTGAATTATCAATTAAGTTCAAACATAATGGAGCAATCATTAGATTGTTCGGAGGAGACAATCCAGATGCTATGCGTGGATTAAGACTTGATGGTTGTGTAATAGATGAAGTAGCCCAGATAAAACCTGAACTATGGATGGACATCGTACAACCTTGCTTGTCAGACAGGCTTGGGTGGTGCATTTTTATAGGAACTCCATCAGGAATTAATCTATTTAGCGAGTTGTATTACAAGGCACTTGATGAAGAGGACTGGACAGCCGCAAGATACACAGTTTACGACACACAATCACTACACCCCAACGAGGTAACTCGTCTTAAGCGAGACATGAGCGAAACCTCATTTGCTAGGGAATATCTATGCGACTTCACAGCCCAAGGAGATGATCAACTTATAGCATTAGCAGATACAGAAGACTCAGCCAAACGTGTATACCAACCAGATCATGTAAAGTTGTTCCCAACAATCCTTGGTATCGACCCTGCGAGATTTGGTGATGATCGATCTGTAGTGTTCAGGAGACAGGGTAGACAAGCATTCAAGCCTGTTGTGTATCGAGGTATAGACAATATGGAATTAGCAACAAGAGTAGCCAATCTGATAGAGGAGCATGACCCAGATGCTGTGTTCTGTGATGCTGGGGCAGGAAGTGGAGTCATCGATAGATTAAGACAACTCAAATACGATGTAATCGAAATACCATTTGGAGGTAAAGCAAACAAACCAGAACAATACATCAATCGTAGAAGTGAAATGTGGTGGTTAATGAAGCAATGGATAGAAGAAGGAGGAGCAATACCAAACGATACGGCACTCAAACAGGAATTAGCAACACCCATATACTGGTACGACAATGTAGGAAGACGAGTACTTGAATCTAAGGATCAGATCAAAAAGAGGTTACAGGGGGCAGGATCACCAGATTTAGCAGATGCATTAGCATTAACCTTTGCCCTACCTGTAGCCAAAAAAGAGATGGAAGACATATACATCAAAAGGCGAAGAGAAGCCACACAGAAGACGGAATATGACCCATACAAAGTACTTTAAACGCATAGCCAAAGGGTTAGATGTAGAACCATTGCTTAAATTGTTGGATGCCAAACCTGAGTTATGGAAAGAAATAACAGATAGGCAGAAATTTAGTAAGTCACCACACAAAGATACAGAATCAATTTACGTTAGAGGGCCATTAAAGATGAGCATCTACTACGTTATGTGGGATACAGGCTCATACGACTACCCATGCATGGAATATTTAAAGCCAGCTCTTGTACCATTGATGCGACCAATACTAGAAAAATTAGAAGTTAAGGAAATGGGTAGACTTCTTATTGTTAATTTAAAACCAAGTGGTCATGTAAAGAAACACAATGATCAAGGGACGTATGCAGATTACTATTCAAGGTTTCATTTAGTGCTTCGATCTAACAAACATTGTTTTCAAACTTGTGGTAATGAATTACAAAGGTTTGAGGTGGGAGATGTTTGGTGGTTTAACCATAAAAAGTTGCACACAGCGGATAATGTTGGCACTACAGACAGAGTGCATATAATATTTGATTGTGTAACCAATTATTTACTATGACTAGTGTGACCATAACTGACAAATCAAAAGGTATTGTTGATGAATGTAGAGTACCAACTACCACTATCGAACTCTCTACGCTAGATAACATCAAGGGGGTAATAGAATCATTATTTGAGGAGCATTACGAAGAGATTGCCCGGAACAAACAAGTAATGAAACTAAAACCTAATTGGGATGTGTACCACAAAGCAGAAGACTTAGGTACATTATTTACGTTTTTAGCAAAGAAAGAAGGTAAATGTGTAGGTTATTCATCTAACATGATTGGTAATCATCTGCATTATGCCGATTTATTGTACTGTCAAAACGATTTGTTGTTTGTTAGCAAAGAACATCGTGGCGGTAGTCTTGGTATAAAGCTAATGAAAGCTACTGAAAAACACGCTAAATTACTTGGATGCAAACTTATGCTATGGCACGCTAAAGAAGACACCACTTTGGCACATATGCTACCAAGATTAAGATATGGTGTACAAGATATAGTCTTTTCCAAGGAGTTATAAAATGGCTGTCACCGCTATTGCATCTACTGTTGCTGCTGTCTCTTCTTATTCGTCTTACAGAAATCAACAGAAACAACAGAAAAAACAATTAGCTTTGCAACGACAAGCCAATGCTGATGCTAAACAAAGAGCAAAAATGGCACAAGATCGTGCGGAAATGGAACAAAATAAGGCAAACAGAAAAAGAGCTGATGTTGCAGGTATTCAAGATCAAGAAGCTGCAATGGGTGGTGGCACAATGCTTACAGGTACAGCCGGGGTAGACCCAAACAAACTAAACTTAGGTGGTAACACATTATTAGGCGGTTAATCAATGAAGACAAAACGTGCTGACTTGTTAACGAGATGGGGTCATCTCAGAACTGAGAGGGCAACGTGGTGGTCGCATTGGCAAGAAGTGACAACATATTTACTACCAAGAAACGGACGTTACTTTGAACAGGACAGAAACAAGGGACATAGGAGACATAACTCGATATACGACAACACCGGGACAAGAGCATTAAGAACATTAGGAGCAGGCATGATGGCGGGTGCTACATCACCTGCAAGACCTTGGTTCAGACTTGGAACGGCTGACCCGGAGTTAAATAGATATGCACCTGTCAAAATGTGGTTAGATGATGTGACGGAACGTATGCAAATAGTGTTTGCGAAGTCTAATACATACCGCACATTGCATGGACTATACGAAGAATTAGGAGCATTTGGTACAGCAGGTTCTCTTGTTTTACCTGATCCTCAAACAGCAATACATCATTACCCTTTGACCATAGGAGAATATGCAATAGCACAGGATTATCAAGGTAGAGTCAATACAATGTACAGAGAATTTCAGAAAACTGTAGGAGAAGTAGTAAGAGAATTTGGATATAACAAATGTTCAACGTCTGTTAAAAATTTGCATGACAGAGGTAGCCTTGATACTTGGATAACCATTATTCATGCCATAGAACCAAGAGATGATAGAGAGCGTGATTTTAAAAAGAAGGACAATATGAACATGGCATACAAATCTTGTTACTTTGAACTAGGTGGTGAAGGTGAACAGACGTTAAGAGAGAGCGGATATAGAGATTTTCCATGTGTAATACCTAGATGGGGCATAGCTGGTGGTGATATTTATGGTAATTCTCCGGGTATGGAGTCATTAGGTGACATAAAACAGTTACAGCATGAACAATTACGCAAGGCACAGGGCATTGATTACCAGACAAAACCACCATTACAAGTGCCAAGCTACATGAAAAACAGAGATGTGGACAGTTTGCCCGGTGGTGTTACGTTTATTGATGGTGCTCAAGGTAAGATCGAGACAGCATTTAACGTAAATTTAAACTTACAACACTTGTTAATGGACATACAGGACGTAAGACAACGTATAAACAGTAGTTTTTATGCTGATTTGTTTCTTATGTTGGCTAATGCTACTGACACACGCATGACCGCAACAGAAGTTGCAGAGCGTCACGAAGAAAAACTGCTTATGTTAGGCCCGGTTTTGGAAAGATTACATAACGAATTGCTTGATCCATTGATAGATAACACTTTTAACAGGATGGTAGAAGCTAATTTGATACCGCCTGCACCTATGGAATTGCAAGGTCAAGAGTTAAGTGTTGAGTTTGTGTCAATGCTTGCACAAGCACAACGTGCTATTGGTACAAATAGTGTGGATAGATATGTTAATAATTTAGGATTAGTTGCACAAATGAAGCCTGATGTACTTGATAAATTTGATTCTGATGCATGGGCGGATGGATATGCCGATATGTTGGGTGTTGATCCTAAGTTAATAGTAGCTGGTCAGAAGGTAGCCAAGATACGACAAGATAGAGCGGAGCAACAACAGGCAATGGCACAACAGCAGGCACAACAGCAGGCGGCTGAGAACATGGCTAAACTTGGCAGAAATGATTCTGAAAATATGCAGGACATTCTAAACCAGTTTAGTGGTTACAATTCACCATCACCAATGGAGGTATAACATGGATCTAATAGATTTAAAAAAAGACCCACAGCCGATTGACAGTAATGAGATGTATGATGAGCCTATGTATAGCTATGGTTTGTGTATATCATTAGGTAGACAAGAATTAGAAAAACTTGGCATAGAAAAACTCCCGGAAGCGGGTACTGAAATGATGATTAAAGCTATTACATATGTAAAAACTGTCCGGGAAAGCAAAGAAAAAGATGGTGTTGAGCAAAATGTTGAGCTACAAATATGTGCAATGGGTATAGAACCATTTGATAAAAGCAAAGATCAAGCAAAAGGTATGTACGAAACACCAATTAAACAAACAGCAAAGGCAACACCTGTTGCTAAAACTTCAACTTATTTAGCATAGGAGCTTATTATGGGTAAGAAAAACATTAAAACACCAGACAATTTTGGTTATGGCGATATGCCTGCTGATTTTAGAATGCGATATAAACAGATGTTAGATGAACACAACGAAAAAGAAAAAGAAAAGAAAAAAAACAAACTTAAATCAGAACAGTTTGCAGAAAAACTTTATGGAGGTAAAGATAAATAATGTTTGGTAAAAAGAAAAAAGAAAAAAAAGAAGGTGTAATTACTAATATGGTTAGACGTAAAATTACAACTTACAAAACAATGGATGAAGCAGGTATGCTGTCAGACAAAGCTAGAAAAGAAATGGAAAAACTACAAAAACTTTACCCTTCAATGTTTTAATCATGGCTAAAAATCAAGGTCTTTGGGCTAACATTCACGCAAAACGCAAAAGAATTGCACAAGGTTCTGGCGAAAAAATGCGTAAACCGGGATCAAAAGGAGCACCAACAGCTAAAGCATTAAAAGATAGTCAAAGCAAAAAAGCATAATGGTGTGACCATAACCCAGTTATGACTAGATATATTAGTACATGAGTGAATACAATCCTCTCGACCTCAAAGGTCAACAAAAATCTAAAGACAATAAAAAGTCTGAAGATAGAATTGACCGCCAAAATGAAGAGTCGGACATCAAATGGCTTATGAGCAGCAAGAGGGGTCGCAGATTTATCTGGAGACTTCTGGAGATGGCAGGTGTATTTCGATCATCGTTCAACACTAACGCAATGGCAATGTCATTTGGCGAAGGTAACAGGAACTATGGTTTGCAACTCCTNAACCAAATTCACACTCTCTGNCCNGAGNTATANCCGACNATGATTAAGGAGCAAAAAAATGTCAGAAACGCTGATGACGGAAGCCGACCAAACCAATGAAGGCAGCACACAGCAACCAGTAGACGCATCAACTGAAGCAACTACTGAAACACAGCAGCAAGCTGAAACTGTAGCAGATCAACAAGTTTCGGATGAAACCTCTGTTGAAAGTGAAACTAGCGAACAGGAAACTTCTAAAGAAGGTGCTCCTGAAAATTACGAGTTTAATACACAGGTGGCTGACGCACCTGATGAACTCGACCCCGAAGTATTAACTGCATTCGGTGATGTCGCTAAAGAACTTGACNTGNCACAAGANGCTGCACAAAAAGTNTTAGANAAAGTTGCACCTGTNTTGCAACGTAGACAAGCACAAGCTGTCGAAGAAGTAAAAGNAGAATGGGCTANNGANNCTAAANCNGACCAAGANTTTGGTGGNGAAAGTNTAGATGCCAATCTTACTGTTGCTAAATCTGCACTTGATACGTTTGGAACTGATGCTTTGAAGTCGCTGCTGTCAGAATCAGGTCTGGGAAATCATCCTGAGGTTATCAGGTTTATGTACCGGGCAGGTAAGGCAATTAGTGAAGANAGTTATGTAGGTAATTCTTTAGGTGCTAATGCTAAAGGCAATAGTATGCCAAGAGATTTTAACGGCATAGCTAACGCACTATATTCTAATCAGCAAAAATCATAAGGAGACATTAAATGGCTACTCTTTCATCCTCAAATTTAACTCTAGCGGATTGGGCAAAAAGATCTGACCCAGACGGCAGAGTTCCAATCGTAGCAGAACTGCTATCACAAACCAACGAAATCTTAGATGATTGCGTGTTTAAGGAAGGTAATCTACCTACTGGTGAACGTGTAATTATTAGAACTGGTTTACCTTCAGTTTATTGGAGAGCATTAAACCAAGGTATTCCAAACAGTAAGTCAACCACAGCACAGATTGACGAAGCTTGCGGAATTCTTGAAGCTCGTTCTGAAGTAGACAAAGACTTGGCAATGTTAAATGGTAACACCGCACAGTTCCGTCTATCTGAAGATACTGCGTTCTTGGAAGCAATGAACCAGACTCAAGCTGAAACAATGTTCTATGGTAATCCCGGAACAGATCCTAAGAAGTTTCTAGGTTTAGCACCAAGATATGGCGATCTATCAGCAGATAACGCAGTTAACATTCTTGATGCTGGTGGTACAGGTTCTGATAATGCTTCTGTATATCTAGTTGTTTGGGGTGATCAAACTGTATATTGTCCTTTCCCTAAAGGATCTAAAGCAGGTTTGACACACGAAGATCTAGGTGAGCAAACTGTATACAACTCAGATGGCACAAGACTACAAGCTTTTGCCACTCGTTATCAATGGAAAAACGGCTTAGTTGTTAAAGATTGGAGATACGTTGTTCGTATTTGCAACATCGACATTTCTGATTTAATGGGTGTTACTGGAACACAAGCTTCAACTGCCGCAACTTCACTTGTGAAATTAATGGCTAGAGCGACCTACAGAATACCAAACATGGCTATGGGTAGAGCAGCTTTTTACATGAACAGAACAATTCATTCTGGTTTATCAATCGCAGCTATGGATAAAACACAGAATGTTTTAGAAATCCAAAAAGGATTAACTCAGTTTGGTTCAGCAAAAAGCTATTTATCATTCTTAGGTACTCCATTGAGACAAGTAGACGCACTACTTACAACAGAAGCTCGTGTAGTTTAATCTAATTATTAACAAAGGAGATTTAAAATGATTACAGACAAACTGCTTAGAGTAAGTGAAGATCAAGCACTTACAACTACAGCCGTTTCTACTGACACTATTGATTTAGTTACAGCTAGAGACATTGGAGAAGGTACTCCACTATATATGAACTTTGCTGTTACTACTGCTTTAGCAGGTGGTACTAGCGTTAAGTTTGAAGTTATTACTAGTGCAAACGCTAACTTGTCTAGTCCTTCTGTTATTGGTAGCAGCGATGCAATCCTTACAGCAGCACTTACATTAGGCAAAAATGTAGTAGTACGTCTTAACCCGGAGATTGCTGGCAAAGGCCAAAGATATCTAGGTGCAAGATACACAATTGCAGGTACTTACACAGGCGGTAAAGTAACTGCTGATATAGTAGAGACTATAGGTGACGGACAGAAGTACTACGCTTCTGGCTTCACAATAGTATAATTAGGAGTGACCAATGCCAATTTACAGAGCTAAAACCAAATGTTTCGTGGGTCAAAGTCTACGAGAAGAAGGTGAAGAGTTTGAGTATAATGGTGTATTTTGTAAACATATAGAGTTAGTTAGTGGATCTGAACCTGAACTACCTGTGCCGTCTAACACAACCTTGGATTCAGCGAAAGATACACCAATTGACTACGAAGCTATGACTAAACGTCAGCTGGAAGCATATGGTCGTACTATCGGCATTGAGCTAGATAGACGAGCTACAAAAAACTCTTTAATACAAAAACTTGAAGCAGTTAAGAAATAGGCTTGGTCTTCTATTTAATTCATGGGGGGCTAGTAGTAAAACTGCTACCTCCCTCTTTTTATAGGATTTGTTATGGCAACTGAAGTAGATATTTGCAACCTTGCCCTAGCACATTTGGGTGATGATGCAACAATTGCTACGATAAAACCACCAGAAGGATCTGCACAAGCAGAAAAGGCTGCACGTTTTTATCCAATAGCAAGAAATAGTTTATTGGAAATGCATACATGGAATTTTGCATCTAAACGAGATAGTTTAGCTTTAACAACAGTTACGCTTGATCAATGGGATTATGCATATCAAGCCCCTACAGACATGATGAATCCTATTGCAATAATATCTCCAACGGCACAAAATGATTACGCTACAAGAATGTCAGCGGGAGATACTCCGGGTGGGATAACATCTAATTACGCACCGACAATAGTTGCAGGCCAATATACACCACAACAATTTGCAGTAGAAGGAGCATATATCTATACAAATCAAGAAAATGCAGTACTTAGATATCAAGCATATGTAACTGATCCTTCTTTATTTTCTCCTTTATTTGTAGTTACTTTGTCGTGGCATTTAGCTTCTATGCTTGCAGGCCCTGTAATTAAAGGAGATCAAGGAGCGGCAGAAGCAAAACGTAGTTCTCAAATGATGGCAAATTATTTATCTAGTGCAAAACAATCAGATAATTTACATCGTGATATTTCAATAGAACATATAGTTCCTTGGACATCTGGGAGGTAGTTAATGCCAGTTACACGCACATTTAAACAAACTTTTTCTGGAGGAGAAATATCACCAGAAATGTTTGGACGTATTGCTGACAATAAATTTCAACAAGGTGCATCATTAGTTCGTAATTTTATTGTTAAACCGCAAGGTCCTGCACAAAACAGGTCGGGTTTTGCATTTGTAAATGAAGTAAAAGACAGCACTAAAAAAACTAGATTATTGTCTTTTACATTTTCTACTGTGCAAACAATGGTTATTGAGTTTGGTGATCAATATTTTAGGTTTCATACACAAGGGCAAACATTATTATACTCTCCCGGTGCAGCATGGAATAACGCTACTGCGTACACAGTTGGTGATATAGCTTTGCAAGGTGGTGTTAATTATTATTGTACAGTTGCTCATACAAACCAAGCACCGCCAAACGCATCGTATTGGTATGCATTACCTGCAAACTATATATATGAAGTGCCTAGTCCATATTTAGAAGCAGAATTATTTGATGTGCATTATGTACAATCCGCTGACGTAATGACAATAGTGCATCCTAATCATCCACCTAAAGAATTAAGAAGACTTAGTGCAACTAAATGGGAACTTAAAACAATAGATTTTGGAAGTCCTTTGCCTGCTCCAACAGGTGTGACAGTAGCTACTTACATTCCATCATCTACCAGTACAAACTCAGATACGTTTGAAGATCACGAATATGTTGTTACTGCTGTTAAGGCTAATTTAGTAGATGAGAGCAATCAATCAGCAATTGGATTAACTAGTGCTGGTGCTACTCCAACTAACAATATATTTGTAACTGGTGCAAAAAATACTATTACATGGACAGCCGTTACAGGTGCAAGTAGATACAGAGTTTATAAAAACCAAGGTGGTATATATGGATTTCTTGGAGAAACAACCACCACAGAAATTGTTGATAATAATATTGCACCAGATTTTACTAAGACTCCACCAATACATGAAAATGATTTTGTAGGTGCTGGTAATTATCCGGGGGCTGTATCTTATTTTGAACAACGTAGAGTATTTGCAGGAACTAATAATGCACCACAAGATATATGGATGACTAAGTCAGGTACTGAAAGTAATATGTCATTTGGTTTGCCAATTAAAGATGATGATCGTATTGAGTTTAGAGTTGCCGCAAGAGAAGCAAACACTATTAGACACATTGTTCCTTTAACAAACTTGCTTATGCTTACAGGATCAGCAGAATGGAGAATAACTTCTGTTAATAGTGACGCTATAACTCCTACATCTATATCTGTAAAACCTCAATCATATGTAGGTGCTAATAATGCACAACCAGTAATTGTTAATAATAGTTTGGTATATGGTGCTGCTCGTGGTGGTCATGTAAGAGAATTAGGTTATGACAGAGATGCCAATGGATTTATAACAGGTGACTTATCACTCCGTGCTCCACATTTGTTTGATAATCTAACAATTACAGATATGGCATTAGCTAAAGCACCTATTCCTATTGTATGGATGGTAAGTAGTAATGGTAAATTATTAGGTTTAACATACGTCCCGGAACAACAGTTAGGAGCATGGCATCAACATGATACTCAAGGTACGTTTGAAAGCGTAGCCTGTGTTTCTGAGGGGAATGATGATGTTACATATGCAATTATTAAAAGAACTATTAATGGTGCAACTAAAAGGTATGTAGAACGTATGGGTACAAGACTATTTGCAACGCAACGAGATAGTTTTTTTCTTGATGCAGGTGCAACATATAATGGCACAAATACAGATACAAATAAAACAGTAACTATATCAGGCGGTACTACTTATAAAAAAGGAGAAAGTATTGTAGTTACAGCTAACTATAATTTATTTAATCCACCGCCAAGTGTAGACGATAAAGATGACGCAATAGTTTTAGTAGATGGGTCAACATATTATCGCTGCACTATTTTATCTACTGCAAGTCAAACAGTAGCAACTGCAAAACTTGATAAAGATTTACCAGTAAGTTTGCGTAATACAGCAATAACAAATTTTGAAGTAGCCCGGAATGTTATATCTGGTCTTACATGGTTAGAAGGTGAAACAGTAAGCATTTTAAATGATGGTGCTGTACATCCACAAAGAGTTGTAAATGGTGGTTCTATTACGTTGCAACGTGCGTCTAGTGTTGTTCATGTTGGTTTGCCTTACGAAAGTGATTTAGAAACTTTACCATTAGCGTTGCAAGTAGAAGCATTTGGTCAAGGCCGAGTTAAAAATATAAATCATGTTTGGTTAAGAGTATTAGAATCATCTGGTATTTTTGCAGGCCCTACCGCAGATAAATTAGTAGAAGCAAAACAACGTACCACAGAACCATATGGAACACCTCCTAATCTAAAAACAGAAGATATAAAAATTATGGTAACCCCTTCATGGACAGATAACGCTCAATTATTTATACGACAAACTGATCCATTACCATTAACAGTTGTAGCTTTAACATTAGAAGTTGCTGTAGGTGGTTAGTGTGACCATAATTAAATAACTTATAGATATACTAAAAAATAAGAAGCGTTGAGGTTTAGACAACAATGAGCAAGAAAGCACAAATGAACTTTAGTGATCTAAGTACGTTAGGTAGATTTCAATTAGGTTTAGGTGTAGCTGGTGGTATTACTAGTGCTTTTGGTGCATTGTCAGCAGCTAGTGCAGAGAAATATAAGACCAAAAGTATGGCATTGAATTATGAGCATCAGAAAAATATGGCTCAGTTTAATATGCGAATGAAAGAAAGTCAGGCACAACATATAGCTCGTCAATACAACAAACAGATGCAGATATTGTCATTAAAACAAGGAGCAGCAAAAGGTAGAGCTAGAGCATCAATGGCGGCAAGAGGTATAAAAATGGGAACTGGTAGTACATTAGATGCGTTTGTAAGTAGCGAAGTTTTAGGACAGATAGACAGATTAACTATGAACTCAAATAAAGTAAGAGCAATGAATAATAAACGACTTGAAGCTACAGGACTTGCTATTAAATCAACAGTGTTAGGTGTATCTGCGAGTAACGCTTTTGCTTCTGCATCATCTATTAGTCCATTTATGAATATGTCTAGCAGTTTACTTACAAGTGCAGGAAGTGTACTTGGCAGTTTGCCCTCAGGTATGTTTTTAAAACAAGGGGCAGGCGAAAATAGTGGAGGAAATTAATGGCTAGAGTACCTTTACAAACCCAATTAACACAAGAATATCAAAGTGGTGGAGAAGTTCAATTATCTCCAACAACTGTAGAGCCTTTTGAATCTGCAGCTCCTGATAATTTAAAAGCGGCTGGAAAAGCATTAACAAGCGTAAGCGAAATAGTAGGCAAGCTAGACGATGAATTAAATGAAGCTGAATCTAAACAATTATGGAATGAATTTTATGCTGAAGCAGAAACGATTACTAAAGAATTTTTAAATCTTGAAGGAGCATTAGCTCTTGCTACTGAACCATCTGATAAAGAAGGTGAAAAGCCAAAAAGACAATATGACGTATATATGGAAAAAATAACCACTTTGCTTGATAGTTATGCAGGTAAGGCAAGTAATGGTGAAGTTAAATTTATGTATAACAGTATGGCTGACGCAACAGTTTTATCAGCCCAATCACGCATGACTTCGCATTCGCTAGTAGAACAACGTAAATATGCCGACAAAGAAACTTTATTAAAAATTAGTAATCATCAAAATGCAGCCATTGGTAATGCAGAAGGATGGCAAGATCCCGGAAGTACTCATAATACAAATCGCATAGCAGGTTTAACAATGTTAGAAGAATATGCACAATCAAAAAATTTAATAACTAGTGGCGAAAACGTAAGCGAACAATGGTTAGAAATTTTAAGTGCATATAACTTAAAAATACATCTTGGAGTTATTGATGCATTAGATAAAGCAGGGAAACAAGATCAAATTCCTTTGTATATAGAAGCACATCGTCAAAAAGGTGAAATATCAAAAGAAGACGCAGATGCGTTATTACAAGAGTTTAGAGAAAACACTAAAGAATATAATGGTGAAAAAATAGTAGATCATATATTAACTAACAATGATCCAACAGATTATAGTTTTACAAATCAATCAAATTTACTTTTATGTTTGGCATCTAATAATAATGAAGATAATAACAATGGCGGTCTTTGTATTGATGGTTTTCATACTAATGAATTAAATCCAAGTGATTTTGAAGAAAACGAAAGAATAGGTATTTTAGAACAGGTAAGAAATCAATCAATATTTTTTCAACCGGGAGCTACTAAAACAATTAGCGAAGTTAATCAGGCATCGCATCTTTTTGCTATACAACATATAGGTGTAGAAAAGGCCGACAAGTTTTATACAAAGGCACTTAACTCGGTAGAAATTGATCAAGAAAGATACAAAACTGATGAAGCGTATAAAAGAGAAATTGATGCAAAAGTATTAGATAAATTTAATACTTTATTTAAAGAAGAAGTAAACAAAAAATTTACAAATAATGAACCAGAACCAAAACGTGAAGACTTTGACAATACAAGGTCGGGTTCAAAAAAATACGAAGAAGCTAAAGCTCTATGGGAATTAAATAACAAAAAATACGCTAATCAAGTTCTTAACGATATAGATATTTTACAAGAAGGTGTTAGATATAAAGACGTTAACCCTATAAGTGGTTTGCAATCTTTACCTGTATATCAAGAACTTTTAAAAAGAACAATTAAAGATGAAAAACAATTAGCGTTTGCGTTAGAAGATTTAGAGTTAAAACATAATGCATTAAGAATAGGTAAAGAAAATGAATATAATCAAAACCTTTTAAACGCACAGGCAATTGCATTTGCTGAACCGGGTGGTTGGAAAAAATTAGAAGAAAATGGAATAGACATAAAGATGTTTACTCTTGAAGATCAGCAAAAATTAAAAAACGGACAACCTGATGAATCAAACAAAGATGTAGTAATGCAACTTATTGCTAATCCCGGAGAACTTGTAAATAACTTAGATAATTATCGTGTTCAGTTAAACGATAGAGATTACAACAAGTTGTTAGAAAAAGCAGAATCATATAGAAAAAATGGAGTTGAAAGTGTAACTATTGAACAAAATATGTTGAAGTTTGAATTAAGCAAAGCAGGTTTTGGTGATTGGGACGATACTGATGCTGCAGATTGGCAAAAAGATGGTCTTATAGAAATAGAAGATGCATGGAGAAATGCAATTGCTGAAGAAGAAAAAGTAACAGGTAAAAAAGTAAGTCGTGAGAGAAAGAGAGAATTGTTAAAAGATATATTAGATAATAAAGTCATACTTGATTTTACTGGAGAAAATCCGTGGTATTTTCCAATTGGTGGTCAAGATGTTTCAGTTCCTTTAAAAACAATAAATGAAGATGAATTTGATAATATATACGTCAAGGTGTATGGCAAAACTATTTGGCTAAAAGATATTAATAAGTTTCAAAGAGCAAGAATAGAAGCAATATTAAAAGAAAATGGTGAACCAGTAACAGAACTAAACGTAGCTACATATTGGGTTGATGCTGGAAAACCAACAGCAGATAATGTAAAAGATCATAATAAATATTCAGAAGAAAAAGAGCTTGGTACAATGAAATGACCGATATATATCAACAAATTTACGAAAACAAAAAAAGAGAAGAAGGTGTTAACGATGGCAATAGCGATTTAATTATTGGTAATGATTTTGCGTCACAAGTACAAGATTTTAGTGGCCCTGATGTTTATCAAAATATTATTAATCGAAGAAAAAAATTAACAGATTTAAAAATACAACAAAATCTACAAGCTGTTATGAAGAGAGATCCCGACATGGTTGGGGAAGCATTGGAATTGGCAAACGAATTAGGATTGCCACGAAGTTTTCATTTAGACAGCAAGAAAGCAATAGAATTAATGAAAGAAAAAAAGCAAAGAGATTACTTTGCACAATTAAATTTAGCTAAAAATAGTCCTGTTCTTTATAAACAATTAACTGATCCTCAGTTCGCGGCTTTAGCTTATGACAATTTAGAAAATTTAGAAGGTCTAGAAAAGTTATTTCACGACTTTGCTGAAATTCCAGAAAATGCAATACAAGGTTGGGAAAAGGGTAGATTGCAAACTAGAAGAGGTCATATTGGTGTACAACTACAATGGGGTGACCCTGACAAAGAAACCTTAGATGAATTAAAAGAAATAGATGATAGGTTAGCAGAATTAGAAGCAGATGGTACTGGCCCTTTTGAAGAAGGCTTTGCAATATTTGGACAGTATTCAAAAACTTTGCCACACGCATTTGCAAAAGGTGGAGCAGGTGCAGTTGTTGGTGGAGCTTTAGGTTCTTGGATGGGGCCGGGTTCTATATTTACAGCTAAAGGTGGTTTTATTGTTGGTTTCATGGGGTCATTAGCATATGACTCGTGGGCGGTTGAATCAGGTAATGCGTATCTTAGTTTGACGCAAGATGGTGGATTTGACGAAAATGAATCAAAATGGATTGCAACTGGTGTTGGTGTAGTTAGTGCAGCTTTAGAAATTTGGGGATTGAGCTTTGTTACTGCACCTATTAGAAAATTATTAATTAGAGCTACAACAAAGCAAATTGCCAAACAATTATCAAAACCGGGCGGAAGATATGCATTAACACAGTTTGCTAAAAACTGGGCTAAAACAAGTGCTCAAGAATCATTTACTGAAACATTGCAAGAACTTACACAAATTGTAGGTCGTGAAATAGCTGTAATGTACGATGATCGTGAAGGTGTTGAATCACAATTTACAAGTTGGAAAGGAATAAGTGATGTAGGAAAACAATTAGCAATGACATTTTACAGAACCATGCAAGGTATGTCTGTAGTAGGTTTTGTTGGTAGTGGCCCTACTTATATAGCTGATGTTGCTAAAATGAAAAATGCTAGAAGGCAAGAAGTATTTTTTGAAGCATTAGAAAAACAAGCTAATGACAGTAAATTAAGAGCAAGAAGTTCAATAGAACATGAAAGCCTTACACAAAAAATAGGAAATGAAAAAGGAATATCTGAAGTTTATTTTGATGCAAGTGCTTTTTCACAAGCAATGAAAGATGAAGGTCTTAGTGCTAATGATGTGAGAAAAGTATCGCCAACAATAGCAGATCAAATAGAACAGTTTGATAACACAGGCACAATACCGGGGAATGATATTGTAGTTCCTATTGGAGAATATACTTCTAAACTTTTAAATACTGATTTAGATAATATATTAAAACAACATAGACGCATGGATAAAGATAAATCCTTTAGCCAAGCAGAAAAAACATATTTTCAAGCTAACAAAGAAAAATTAGAAAAAGAAGCTAACGAAATTGCAAATAAAGATGCAAATAAAACAAAAAAATTTAGAGCAAGTTCTGCCAAAGTAAAAAAAGATTTTGCTGCTATGTTACAAAGAACTGGCAAATTTAAAACTAGAAGAAGTGTTTTAGAAGCGGCTACGTTTTACCAAAACCTTGCAATAACACAGGGAAACCAAAGAGGTTTATTACCTGATGAATTTGTTAAAAAATATAATCTAAAAGTTGTTGGTACAAATCAGCTACGCACACAGCCAGCACCAAATGAATTAATTACAAGAAAAAATAAATTAGAACAACAATTAAAAAAATTAGGGCCAGAACCAACTGATCAAGCAGAACTCCAAGATTGGAATATAAAAACAGATAAAATAAAAAATGAATTAGATGACATTGATTCAGAACTTAATACATATTCACAAAGCAAAATACAAGAGCAAGGTAAACCAGTATCAGCAGAAGTTTTTCAATTAGCAAAAATTACAGAAAATTTTGATTTTGCAAGTAGCAAGCCTTTTAAAACTATTAAAGATTTTAAAGTTGAAATACAAAAACGTATACTAGCTGCTGCTAAAAGAGCAGGTGTTAATTTATCAGATTCTAGTGTTGAGACAGAAAAATATTTAGTACAAACATTATTAGCGGATGCACAATACGCATTAATAGAAAACCCAAACGCAATAGGTTGGTACAACGAAAAAGTCACAAAAGCCAAAGCATTATTAGCAAAAGTTTATCCAGAATTACTTACTGATACAGCATCAAATTTTGCTTTTACTTGGGCTTTAGCAACTACATCTAACGGCATAGACGTAAATACAAATTTTCAACTTACGCAGGAAGTGTACAGCTATTGGAAAGAAAATGGTAAGTTCCCGGTACCTTTTGGACAGGGTAAAGCAGGTCGTGCAATGACAAAAAGTTTTAGATTAATAAATGAATTAATTGAAAAAAATGGTGTAGAAGACGTTGAAAAATTTATGAGTACAACACATACAGTAAAAGAAATTGAAACATATACAGGAGTAGAGATAAAAGATTTTGGTGNAAACAGAAATAGTATATGGTGCTGCTGTTATAGGGCCAAAAATTGGTAATGGGTTTTTTGCAAATCTATATGGGAACTATGAACAATTAACTTTAGATAGATGGGCTATGCGTACATGGGGTCGAATGACAGGTACGCTAGTTACTGACTATACAAAACAAGCTAAAAATAAACGTGAGCAATTAAAACAATATATAAAAGCTTTAACTAAAGAACAAAAAAAAGAATTTGAAAAAATATTAGGAAGAAAACTTACTTTAGGTGACTTAGATGCGGTTGCAAAAAGAATTGAAACTAGAACATCTATACCTGCTAATGTGNAATTAATGGCAGCAATATCAATAGTTGACCCAAATAATGATGTTGCCGACACAATAACAAACATTAAAGGTAAACCTATAAAAGGTGAGCTTAGAATAGGTCTTGGAGATGAGATAAGAAAAGCAGGCAACTCATTAGCTGGTTATTTAGATGGACAAAAAGAACAACCTAAAGGGCCACCAGAAAGAAGATTTATAGAAAAGATTTTTGGACAAGTGTTACCAATATTGCAACAAAATAATCCAGATTTAACGATGGCTGATTTACAGGCATTAATGTGGTATCCAGAAAAAAAATTATATGATACTGCAAAATTAAAGGAAGCAGTAGTAGAAACAGGTTATGACGATAACGCAGCACCTGACTATGCAAATGCCGCGGCTTCTCTAGTTGCTACAATGGGTATATCAGAAGCTGAAATACAATCTACATTACAGGAGGTAGACAATGACTTATCAGTACAATCCGAGGAGCAATCAAGAGACACACAACGAGATGTTGGAGAATCTGGAATTGTACGAGGAACTGATACTTTCCAACAACAAGGAAGAGACATTGACGAGCAAACAGGACTCCCCCTCAACTCAGACGGAACAGTTACTGTCTTCCACCACACCGACAGGCAATCAGCAGAACGAATCAGGGCTACAGGTGAACTCAGAAGTGCTGCAGAACCTGATGTCTACGTTACCACCAGAGCTATCACAGATACTGGATATGGCGATACAGCAGTTGCCATCCGGGTCGAACCTTCTAGACTTAGTCTCGATGATGAATTCCCTAACGGACGAAGAGATTACAGACTCTCAGTTGGAAAGCCTGCAGGCTCTATTCGAGTAGATGTAGGAGAATTTGCACAGCAAAATAAATTTGACGATTCNAGAGGTAGTTTTGATCCACAAAGTTTAACTATATTTTTAAACAAAGAAGCAGATATATCTACGTTTTTCCATGAGATGGCACATTTTATGCTAAGTATTATGGAAGATACAGTTTTGTCAGGAGAAGCACCGCCAGACATACAAAAAGATTTTGAAGTGCTATTAAAATTTTGGGGTGTTGAAAATATAGAAGCATGGAGCAAATTAGATTTTAATCAAAAAAGGCAATACCATGAAGCATTTGCATACAATTATGAAATTTACATAGCAGAAAACAAAGCTGCTCCAAGTGTAGATATGCAAAACATATTTGTAAGATTTGGTGAATATATACGAAGAGTATATAAAGAAATTAGAGGTGAATTAAATGAATTATACAGAAGAGAAAATGGAAAGGATTTACCTGTTTTAACTGATGAGGTAAGAGCAGTTATGGATCGTATGGTAGCAAGTGAAGAGCAAATACAATTTTCACAAAAAGCGTATGGAATGCAACCTATGTTTTTAACGCAAGAACAAAGTGGTATGGATAATAAAACATGGAAAGAATATATGGACGCTATACAAGAAGCACAGGACGAAGCTATAGATATTCTAACAAAAGCTAGTATGGGACAAGTTAAATGGTTAAACACAAAAAGTAAATTATTTAAAAAACAACAAGATAAAAACCTTCAAAACATTCGCAAAGAAGTAGAAGCAGAAGAAACTGCTAAAGCAGAACAAGAAACCATTTATAAATTGCAAAGGTTTTTAAAGAAAGGAGAATGGCAAGATGCAAATAATAATCCTTTTAAAGCATTAGGTTCTACAAAAATAAATATAGATAGCATTAAAAATTTATTACCTTTTTATGATTTTGATACTGAGATCAGAGAACTATCTAAAGGTGGCAGTAATGCGATGGTAACCAAAACTGGAGGTTTGCCTGTTGATATGGTTGCAGAACAATTTGGATTTGAAGATCCACTAGGAATGATTAATGCATTAGTTGGTATAGAACCTATCCAAGATGTTGTTAAAGAACGTACAGATCAACGCATGTTAGATGAATATAGTGATTTAAAAGATCCACGACAACAAGAATTAGCATTGCAAGAAGCGTTACACAATGAAGCTAGATCTAGATTTTTAGCAATAGAGTTACGTTTTATAAGAAAATCACAACAGCCAGTACGTTTACAAGTTGCAGCCGCCCGGCAAGCAGCACAAAGAATTATAAGAAAAATGAAATTGCGTGATATAAGACCAACTAAATTTGCACAAAACGAAAGACAAGCAAGAAAACTTTTAGAAAAAGCTATGAGAGATGGCGATGACGCAGGTGTTTTAGATGCAAAAAGATCAGAATTAATTAGTAGTGAACTGGCTCGTGCCGCTGTAGAAGTACATAAAGAAGTTGATCAAGCAAGAAAATTATTTGACAAGATGTTTAAATACAATCCAGATAAAAAGAAAACTAGAGAAATGAATTATATAAATGCTGCAAAACAAATATTAGCTAATTATGGAGAAGGACCTGATGTTGAAGTTAATTATTTAGAGAAATTAGAAAAGTATGATTTAGCTATGTACGAGGAATTATCACCAATTGTTAATGACGCAAGAAATCTTCCGGGTCGTGATTTAAAAGATTTAACTGCACAGGATTTTGATACTTTATATGAGATTATTCAATCTTTAGATTATCAAGCAGTACGAGATAAACAATTCCAAACAGCAGAAGGATTACAAAATTTAGAAGATATTAAAAGACAATTAATTACACCTTTAAAAAATATGGATACAAGAAAATCTATAGATAAGGGATTAACAGGTCAAACAAGTTGGTGGGAGCGATTTGTTTCTTCATTTGAAGGTATAAAAGCAATGTTAAGGCGAGTAGAACATTGGTGCGACAGTAAAGATGGTGAAGTATCGTTACTCGCTGAAGACAGATCATATGCAAGAGAATTGAAAGATGGTGTATTTATGAAAAAAGAGGGTGACGTTGCAGGGCCTTTTACAAAATATATTTGGCGAACTTTAAAAGATCCTATAACAAAATGGAGAGAAGAAAGGCCAAAATGGACAGGACGTTATGTTGATTTATTATCACAAGTAGATTTTAGTAAAGGAACAATCAGAGCACCTGAGTTAGTTGATAGTAGAGGAAATGTTTATACATTTGGTAAGCAAAGACAAATGGGTAAAGCTGAATTGTTAGGAGCAATGATACATACAGGAAACAAAAGTAATTTAACAAAACTATTAGTAGGTAGAGGTTGGGCGGAAATTAAAGATGGTGTATTAGATACTAGTAGATGGGATGCCTTTGTAGATCGTATGAAAGCTGAAGGTTATCTAACAAAAAAAGATTATGATTTTATACAGGCGGTTTGGGATTTAAATAAAGAAATGCTTCCTTTAATACAACAAGCACATAAAAACATTTTTGGATATTACTTTAAGGAAGTAGAAGCAACACCTACAATTAATGAGTTTGGTACATATGCAGGTGGTTATGTGCCTGCTATAGCTGACCCGGAACTGGTTGATCAAGATATGAGTTTAGAACAAACATTAAAAGAAATTAGACAAGAAATGCAGTATTCAGTACCAGCAGTAGAAAGAGGATTTACAAAACCAAGAACACAGGTAAATAGGATTTTAAGTATGAACTTAGGTTTACAGGCAACACATATGGATAACGCTTTACGTTTTGCTTATATACAACCAGCTATAACAGATTTATTGAAATTATTTAATGATAAAGAATTTTCACGAGAATTAAATCGAGTTGACAATCAAGCAATTAATAAGATGCTTATACCTTGGTTAACTAATTCTGCTCGTCAAAAATCTGTTCTTGGTAAAAATACACCTTGGAATAAAGGTATTAATTATTTTACAAAGTCTACTAGTCAAAGCTATATGTTCTTTAGCCTTAAAAATGGTATGCAACAAATTACAGGTGGGCTACCTGCAAAATTAAAAGTAGAAGGTAAATATTTAAATGATGCATTTAGAAGATACACAAGAGAACCACATAAAGTTGCAAAAGAAATTGCACAAATGTCACCATTTATGGCTGATCGTCAAGTTAACCAAATGTTTAACGTACAAAGTTTAATGAATGAGCTCACATTAAATCCAAGTAAATATGAAAAAATGCAAAATTGGGTAGGAAGACACGCATATTTTGTTCAACAGGCTTTTCAAAATTATATAGATAGTGTTGTTTGGGTTGGTAAATACAATCAGGTATTAGCTAACGCACCTAAAACTATGCTAGAAGCAGATGTACAAAAAGAAGCTATAGCACAGGCAGATGGTGCTGTGCGTATGACACAAGATAGTTTGTTACCAGAAGATAGAGCAGCGTATCAAACTACACATCCATTCTGGAATGCAATGTTTCAGTTTACAAGTTACTTTAATGGACAAGCAAACTTAAATGCAACTGCATATAAATCATTAATTAAAGAATTAGGATTTACATCTAAAAGATTTAGTGGTCAATTAATATATACATTTATGTTTGGATTCTTGTTACCTGCTCTTGTTTCTGAGGGAATACAAGAACTTGCTGGTGGTGGTTTGGTAGATGATGATGAAGATGGTTACATTGATGATTTCTTTGAGTTTGGATATATGTCATCGTTAAGATATGGTACTGCGTTTGTGCCTTTTGGTAATATTTTAATGATGCCTTTAAATCAATTTGATGATAAAGCATACAATGATCGTATTACAGTTAGCCCTTCTATCTCTTTAATTAATAGTACTTTGCAAGGTAATACAAGATTCCTTATGAGTATAGTTGATCCTAATGATGATGTTTCAGGAAGCGAAGTACGAAGCATAGCTACATTATTAGGATTATTTACAAATCTACCGCTCTACGCTATAGGTAAACCTATTGGTTTATTTGTTGATCAAGTAAACGGCACATGGACACCAAGAGGACCATTAGACGCAGTAAGGGCATATATATTCGGCATTAAAGGTCAAGGTAGGTAATACTAAAGGTGTGACCATAACAAAGAAAACAGCTAGTAAATTAGATAAGATACTTCAAACGTCTTATCAATGACGATAAACTCTACAATAAGAAAGACTAGTCCTTTTGTAGGTAACGGAAGTGCAAGTACTTTTCCATTTACGTTTAAAGTATTTACTGCAGCAGAAATAGTTGTAGTTAAAGTTGCAACCGCAACAAGTACTGAGACTACTTTAACTTTAACAACTGATTATACTGTTTCTTTAAATCCAGACCAAAATGGTAATCCCGGCGGTAGCGTTACTTTAGTTTCTGGTGGTGTAGCACAAAACTTAGCAAACGGATTTAATTTAGTTATTACATCTGCTGTTCAATCATTGCAAGGAACAGACCTTACAAACCAAGGCGGATTTTATCCAGAAGTTATTAATGACGCTCTTGATAAATCGGTGATCTTACATCAACAGCAACAAGAAATATTAGATAGATCAATTAAATTTTCTTTGACTAATACAATAGGTAGTTTAGAAATTTCACAAGATGCTAATGCTCGTGCTAATAAAATTTTAGGATTTGATTCACAAGGTGAATTTCAAGTCGCACAAGAATTAGGTGTTAACAGAGGAGATTGGGCTCCAAATGTTTCTTATAACATTAGAGACATTGTTCGAGATGCATCTAACTATAACGTATACATTTGTAAAATAGCTCATACTTCTAGTGGTTCTACACCAGTAAAAACTAATGCAGGTATAGGTAATTGGGATTTATTAATAGATGGAGAGCAAGCAGGTATCGCCGCAAACACGGCAACAGCACAAGCAGTAATCGCTACTCAACAGGCAACTGATGCAACTACTCAAGCAACAGCGGCAGCAAATTCTGCAACTACGGCTGATGGTCATAGAAGCAATGCTGCTACTTCAGAAACAAATGCTGGATTATACAATAATGCTGCACAAACACACGCAAATACTGCAACTACTAAAGCATCAGAAGCTGCACAAAGTGCAAGTGACGCACAAGCATATGCTGCACAGGCAATTGCAGCAGGTTCTGGTGGTGCTGTAAAAATAAGTGCTACTGACACAACAACTGGATTTATGACACAAAAGTTTGTTGAAGGGATAGATATTGTATTTATCCATAAAAACGTAGGTGGCAACGAAACATTAGAAGTTACTGCTCCGTATGGTGTCGCATATGCAATTGCTTTAGGAGGTTAAAACGCAATGGCAAAAAAATTATTACACGATTATACCTTTGATGCATCTGCCAAGCAGATAGTTTTGCAAGGAGTATATAAAAGAGAAAGATTATTAATGGTCAGTAATGTTACTGATAACGTAATAATTTTTGTTTTTAACCAAACTAATTTTAGTTTAACTTCATTCTCTAATGATCTTAATGCACAAACTACAACATTAAATTTGACGTATGACACTACGTCTATGTCAGACACAGATGTACTGCAAATATTTATAGAAGAAGATAGCGTAGCAATTGCACCTGCTGAAACATATGTAGATCCTGTATCTAAATTAAGAGTAAGTAATCCAGAAAACTTAATTGATACTGACTTTGAATATGGATTACAATCTACAAAATGGGAAACATTAGAGTTAGTTAAAAATATTCCTACATTTTATAGTCGTAATGGTGATGAAAGTTTAAGTTTATCTANCGTAACTAAAACAAATAATAGTGAAATTATATCTGTTGTAACTTCAGAAAGTCATAACTTATCTATAGGTAACCCGATCATTGTGCAAGGTACTGACAGCATTTCTGCCGATGGTGCTTTTATTGTTACTGCTATACCTTCAACTACTAGTTTCCAATACAAAGCTAAATCAGCACAANCTGGNACTGGNTCTATATTAGATACATANACACAAATATTTGTTGGTTCTGTTTATCAAGGTACTGAGTTTCAATTATCTGCATTAAATGCAATTACNACAGACGCAGCAAACCCATCTACATTAACAGTAGAAACAGAAGATCCTACAAACTTTAGCGTAGGTACTAGTTTCTTTTTAAGTAATAGTTTAGGTAGTAAAAGTATTTCTGTTAACGCAGCAAATGTAGAGCCAAACAACGCTAGAACAAAGGTTGAATCATTTACACACATGACAGCCACCAGTTTTGGTGACAAGTCTAAGTGGGCTATTGGTGCTATCAATCCATACAACTGGACACCCAAACGTGGAATGTTTGTAATTATTGGTGGACAGGCAGATAGTGATGTTAACTTTAACACTACAACTAATGAAATAGAATTTGATGAAGACCATGTATTTGCTGATGGTGAAGCTGCATANTGGGTTAATGGATATGGAAACAGTACACCGGGCGGNTTATCAGAAAGACCTTACTGGGTAAGAGTTGTAGATAGTAAAAAAATATATTTAACTATATCTGGCCCAACAGGATTAAACAGAGTAAACCTNACAGGNCAAGGAGCTAACGCAGGTCATATGCGTTCTTGTTTAATGTGGGGTCTTTATGCNTCTTCAGTNNATACAACANCAGAAGTGTGGACATTTGATCAAAACTTTACTAATGCTAATGGTNCACATCCTCCGGGCTGTGATGCTAATACACCATATAGACCTTTTTATACAACGATAGGTGGTCTTAATTATAGTAGTTCTCCTTCAACTTACTTTATGTATTACTTTGAAGGTGACGCTACTCCATACTCATACTATCTTGCCCCTGAATCTGGTACACAAAACCAAGCTAAGTTTTTATTAAGTGTAGGTGGTGCTACTGCTAATGCGACAAGTGCTACTGTTAATGGAATTATTGTTCCTATGGAGGAACAAAGTAAGAGTGATATGAACAGTATCTATTTACCTAGAGGTGGATGGGTTAATGGAGATCAAGTGTATTACAACTCTACATCTATCCCCGGAGGGTTTACTAATAATGGTTACTACCAATTAATAGCTGCCGATTCTGCATATCCAAATAGATTTAGATTCCAAGGTGTTAACTTATACCCTGCTAATTCCACAGTTATTAATATGACTAACTATGGTGGCACAACAAATAACATATCTACATTTTTAAAAGTAGGTCTTAAGTTAAGAACAGAAGCAACTGGTGAAACTGGTGGTTGGGCATTAGGCTCTCCTCAACCTAAAAACTGGTTGCCAGAAGATGCATTTTTCTTTGTACCCGGTACAGGTACTAATAGCACTATTGGTGTAGACACTACAGCTAATACAATTCAATTTACATCAGCACATGGATTAGTAGATGATAAACCATATGTATATTTCCGTGGTTATGGTAATGGTAATATAGGCGGACTAACAGACTCACGTTGGTATTACGTTAGAGTTGTAGATGCAACTAAAATTTATTTAACCTTAACCCAAGGCAGTACAACTAAAGTTAATTTAAGTAGCCCCGGATCTGCGGCAGGTATATCGAGAGGGTGTTTTGTTAAAGGATATCGTGCTACAGGATCAGCAAATACAGCAGAAGACACTATTACTTTTATAGATAATTTAAATGTGACGGCAGGGCAAAATCAATTATTGATGGCTTGCTATACAACCTTTGGTGGCATAACTGTATTTTCAAGCTCAGACATGATAATGAGTTATGACATAGGTGGTGGTCAAGTTGTATATCCTAAAACTGTTTCACCTGATGGATTAACAATATCATTCTCAGATCAACTAGGTGGCTCTACTAAACAATTATCAGGTGCTGTTTCGGCAGGTATTATGATCAAAGTAAGGCGAGCTCCTGATGCCAATACTTTATATTTCCCTAATCATGGATTAGAAACTGGCGATCAGGTTTACCATACTTCTAACTCTACTGCAATATCAGGTTTGGGTAATGCTACTAGATGGAGAATTGAAAAAGTAGATAATAATAGAATACGATTTGCATATACAGATTATGATTACTTCCAGAATTTTGGTAACTATGGTAATGGTGCTGCCACTACATATGATTTAATAATTCCTTTTACACTTGTTGCTAGTGGAGATTATATACACGCAACTAATCATGGATTAAATAATGGAGATGCAGTTACATACAACGCAAATGGTGGTGAATTAATACATCCACTTGTTGATGGAACAACGTATTATGTACAGAATGCAACGACAGATAAATTCCAATTATCAACAACTGCTGATGAAGTAACTGGTACTGCGGTAGATGTTCCACAAAATACTTCTTATATAACTGGTAATAGTTTTTATTGGTATATGATTGGTCATCCATTTAATACAGGTGATCGTGTTAAGTACACAAGTTCAAGTCCAGTATCACCATTTAAATCTGGTGCATATTATTACGTTTACAAACACAACGCTAATTATATTATTCTTCATCAAACTTATGACTCTTGTTTAATAAATGATTATTATGGACAGATTTATACTGCAAAACCATTTACTGGTACAGGAACATTTCAGAAAACAAACGTAGTAGATCTTGCTACTAAAGGTGTAGGCACACAAATCTTTAACGCAACTACACCGGGATCTACTGATGGTGTATATCAAATCGCAAGCATAGTTGATGACACTAAGTTTACATTTAATGCAGGTTCACAAATACAGGACAGGATTGTAAACTTCACACCTAATTCATCAGTATGGATAGAACAAGATGCAATAAGAATTCCAGATCATAATTTTGTAACTGGACAAGATATAGAATATAGTCACGGCAGTACTGGTACTGTTGTTACATATGCAGTAACTGTAGTTGCAGGTAAGTTTTATATNGATGGTGTACAACAACCAACACTANNATTAAAAGAAGGACATAAATATATCTTTGATCAATCAGATNCAAGNAANGCNGGTGGNGGANCACACCCATTAAGATTTAGTTTGACATCTGATGGTACACATAATAGTGGTACTGAATATACAACTGGAGTTACAACGACAGGCACACTAGGTACTGATGCCAAAGTAGAAATAGTTGTTGCATCTGGTGTTGCTACCTTGTACTACTATTGCTCCAACCATGCAGGTATGGGATCGCAAGCAAACACACCTGCTATAACAGAAGTTGAAGTTGGTGGTTTAGCTACAAGAACAACTTANTTTGTTATNAGAGTAAGTCGTAACTGGATAAGGTTAGCNNCNNATTTANCTNACGCAAATGCAGGTACATACATTACATTGACATCTCAAGGTGATGGTTTACANCAATTAAAAACAGACAGTTTAGTNGGTGAAGTNATNGGNGGNGGNACNGTNAGTGCNGACCAAGGTTCGTTTACAGTTACAGGTACAAACACTAANTTCACATCATTCTTTAATACTGGNGATACAATATCTATTTACGCTACACCTACNAAAGAAGTTAAGNCAGTATCTTCTATNAATACCAACACTTCTGTCTTTACAACTAGCCCTGCACATNGNTTGTCTACTGGAGACATGGTCATAATGGANGCAAGTGTTGCNCCTCCCGGNACAACAAATGGTAGNTTTTATTATGTAAAAGTNACTGNTANTACTACGTTTACATTACATCCAACTTTAGCNGATGCTTCTAACGGAACTAATACTGTTGCTGTTACAGACATAGGTAACACAGTTACTGTTTATAAATTAGCTGACATTGGTAACACATATTCAAACACAGTTAAAGCTGTTACTGGTATAGGAACTCTACAACTGGAATCAGCCCAAGCTGCCACAGTTGGTGACGCTGACTTTACCATTGGTACATCATTGTTAATGAGAGCAGATGGTTTTGCAATACATAGACCATACGATGGTGGTGTTGAACTAATACCAAGTAAAAACCCTGATAGTCGTATGATTAGACAGAC
>FUFK010896248.1_pt1 | contig 69446 bp, 90 predicted proteins | sample 1021851 | NCBI WGS metagenome assembly FUFK01 (sample SAMEA51879418, study PRJEB19060) | metagenome | reverse complement strand
TTTAAAGCGTATCCAGTTGTTAAAGTATCCAAAAAAGGCATACAGTTTTTCACTGTGTTTTCTTTACCACTTAAATGTTTAAACCATTCAGGAATATTTAATTTTATGGGTATTGGATGAGCTTCTTTATCTTTAAGTAATAATGTTGGACAACTAAATTCTATGAGATTTGCCATTGACAAATCTTATACAATAAAAAAAATTGAATTACTACGGTAATCTCATTGTATGTTTGTATTCAGCTAGTCCATCACCAACTAATCCAGCCAAAGGATGAGTTCCTGTTTTTGGCCATGTTTTAGAAGAACAATCAATAGCTTTTAACTCAGCTAAATAAGCTTGCCATCCAGATACGATTGAAGCATCTACCATTTCAGTAGCAGGACTATTCAACCATCTCTCTATATGATCTATATGACCTTGAATACCATTTTCTGCATCAGCTTGAGAAGTTTCAAGTGTATCATCATTAACTATTTCGTCCCAAACAATTGAACCATCAACTAAAGAACATTGTTGAATGACATCATGAGATTTTGCAAAATCTGCATCATTTACTTCAACGTATATAGTAGTTCTTAATTGGGCTGTATCTACTGCTTCACACGCTGATTTTTCAGCATCGCTGGCACACATTTTATCAAGGTTGCCATTTCTAAATCCTAAATATTTTGCCATATTATTCTCCTTATTCTACTAAAATTCCTAAAAACGCATTACCTGATGCATCCTGTCCTGAAGCAATACCTGGAGGACTTCCTGCTCCACCTTGGTTTAAACCAAAAGTTCTTGCGTTACCCGGTACAGTAAATACTGCTGCCGTAGATCCACCTTGAATTTTTTGGTTAGGTGTTAAAGTCAAATTGTTTGTTAAAGTTCCGTCTGTACTTAAATTAGAAATAAAAGAGTTAGTAGGTGCAAACGGTGCAAAGTTAATAGTAGCAGCAGGGTTCGATGTTGGAAGTGATTGACCTTGGTTTGTGCCTCCACTACCTGAGTTTGGTCCTCTGTTTCCTCCTGGTCCACCATTTCCTCCCGGTGCAGTTAAAAAGTTTGTAAATACAGTATCTCCTCCTGCTTGTCCTGGATTAGGACCACCGTTTCCTTTAACTCCTATTTGTCCTAATGAGTAAGTCGATGCAGTGTAAGCTCCAGAAAGAGTTGTTGTGAAATAACAAATTTGGCCAGCAGAACCATTTCCGCCACCAGCCCCATTTTGGCCCTGGTTTCCACCGCCACCACCTGCTCCACCTTGAGCATATATGTGAAGTGTTGCACCTGAACCAATAGTGCCTCCGTGATTATTTAAAATACTTGATGATGGTCCACCAACATTATCAATGAATAAAAATTCTGTTAAAGGTTGAGGTGAACTCCCTGAAGATGCAGCAGTAAGTCTACCTTGTTGGTCGACTGTTATACTCGCTAGTGTGTAAGAACCTGGCGTTACAGCTGTGTCTGAAAGTTTAGCCGGAGTTACAGCAGCGTCTGCAATTTTAGCAGTTACAACTTGGTTTGCAGAAATTTTAGCAGTTGTTACTGCATTGTCTGCAATTTTAACAGTTGTTACAGCGTTAGCTGATAATTTTGCATCTGTTACAGCAGAAGCCTCTATTTGAGCAGTAGCGATTGTACCACCCATAGTATTTAATGAAATTTCGTTTAAGTTAGTTCCGTCTGCATATGCACCGAAAATTTTTGAGCCATCACAAGTAAAACCAGTTCCGGAAGCAGTTTTAATTGTTAAGTTTGTTGCTGTTGAAACAGCAGAGCAATCAAAAATGTAATACTTTTCTATGCCATCAGGAATAGTTACAGTTGTTGCACCTGATAAAGTTATCGTTGCAAATTTTATTACCATGTTACGAGCATTTGATAATGCTGCATTGGACATTACAAGGGTAGTAGTGCCACCGTCTGATAATGATACTTGTTCAAAACCAGCGACCGCTTGTTGTACTAAATTTAAGTTTGTATTAGTTTTATCACCCCATTGACCAGCATTTTCACCTGTTACCATCAATTCTAGTTTCAGGTCTGTAGAAAAACTTGATGTCATATTTTATTCTCCTTAAAATCTTATTATAATAAATTTATGCTGCAAGATCAACCTCAGTCCAAGTGTTATTTACACCCAAATCAATTTCTTGCCATGGGAATATATTAGGCGTATTGGTAGCTACTGTCAATGCTATGCCAGTTAACGTAACCTTACCATCTCCTGTAATAGATGGGATAGATCCTACATTTATTGTTGCTTGAATTCCAGAAACACCTACTATTTGAGTCGGTATTGGGCCTTCATTTCCGATAGAAATAGTAGCTTCAACCCCTGTTGGTTGTTCAACAGTATTTTGTTGTAGACTTGCAGGAGTAAATCCTAAAGTCATTTCAACCATAGTAACATCGACTGGTGTTTTTAATCCACCTACAGCTTGACCTATAGCTAAAGTTCCTTCTACTCCAGTTAATATACCAGTAAATCCATCTCCAGTAATTTCATCAATTCCAGAGGTTGCAGAAACCATTTCGTTTTCAGTTGCATTAACAAATATGTTTCCATCAACTTGAATTGCAATACCAGCACCATTTAATGATAGTTGTAAAGAACCTAAAGGATTATCCGGTACAACAAATGTGAAATCTGTTCTTGGTGTTTCATTACCGATAGAAGCGGTAATAGTTTGACCTTGAGGGAATGCTGAGAATTGAGAACCCCAAGATCCGTTACCCCAACCGTTTGCACCCCAACCTGCATTAATTTCAGCCGTTATTGTTACATCACCTAATGATGATGTCATAGGTAGTTCACCTACAAGAACCGTTCCAAAAATACCCCATGAGCTTGATCCCCATGTATCTCTACCCCAACCATCAGAGGCTTGCGCATAGGCAAGATCTCCTATTGCCGTTGTCATTTCTAGATTAGTTGGACTAATTACAATAACGTTTGTAATTAATTCACCCCAATAGTTTTCACCCCAAGTATCACCACCCCAACCTTGAGTTACAACACCTTCTGCCGTAACGCTACCGATGGACATTGGTAAATCAAAATTAGCTGCTAATACACTACCGGCAATACCCCAAGAACCTCTACCCCATGTTCTAGAACCCCATCCTTCTTCAGATCCTGCGTAAGCTAATGTTCCGACAGATGTTGTTGCAGTTATTCCTGATGGAAGAGCTACTTCTGGCTGTAGATTGCCCCATAAATTTTCACCCCAAGTGTCTCCACCCCAACCTTGTTCGATTGTTCCTTCAGCTGAAAATGATGTACCTAATAATGAACTGATTCCAGGAGCTTCACTAAAACTTCCTGCTCCCCACGTGTCGGTTCCCCAACCCGTGAAAGATCCCGGTGTACTTACGACAACAGTAATATTAGCCACCGGGGTCCTCCTTTAAATTAAGATATTCTTAGTATAGATGCCGAAGTTGTAAACGCTGGGAACTGAATAGTAAATGTTCCAGCAGTTGCTGTTTTATCTCCGCCAAAATCTAATACACATACAGCTTTGTTTGTAGCTGAAGTGTTATAAATCAATGCTCCTCTTGCAGTTAAAGTTACGTTAGTAAAAGATAGATCAGCAAAATCTGTAATCGCTACAGATGATGAAACTGAAGTACCAGTGTTTACTAAAAGTTTTCCGCCAGAAGTGTATCCTGCCGGTGAAGTAACTTGACCGCTAGTTGTAAATGAAGTTGTTGATTTTCCTAAAGTAGCCGTTGAAATATACATTGCTAAATTGAATTTATTTCCACCCGGGTTACTAAAGTTATGTACACCTTCAAGAAGTTCTTTCTTGAAAGAATTGCATATTGCATTAGTTGTTATTGCCATTTGGCCTCCTTATTAATATGTTGTGTTTGGAGTAGGTGAAGGTACTTTAATTCTTGGTACTCCATCACTGTACTCGCCACGTCTTCTTCTGCCCATTTGTTGTAGAGCAAAATTTTGTATCTCTTCATCATACTTTGTTTTATAGAGATTGTACAGATTGTCTGGTCCTTTTAAGAACCTAAAACATTCTGCTAAAACCCCATGTAAAAGCATTGACTCTTGATATTTAGCTAAAAATGTTTGATTTGTACTCGTAAAATGAGGTGGATCTTTAATATAATTTAGCTGTACTGTAAAATTTGAATTAGGAATTGGAGCTACAATAATATTGAACGCATTATAATTAGCAAAAAATTTAGGCTCACCTTGAGCAGCCTGATTATTAAATTCTGATATAAAACTTACATCTTTTTCTTCTAAAAAAGTTCTAGTAGTTGTTGATCCACTGGTAATGATAGATTGAACAGATCTCACGATCATGCAATCAGCTGGGAGACTTACCGCTCTGTTTCCAGAGTTGTATGTAGACGTTGCATATTTTCTTAACTCATCATAATCAACTTTACCAGCAACATCTAATTCTACATTTCTTATAAATTCACTTACTTGGTTATCAGTTAAAACATTACTTCCAACTTCAGTATAGTTTCTTACTTGTGTTACAAAATTTGAAAATGTTATAGCCATTATGTTATTGATACCTCCACATTACCTTGAGAAGCAATTAATTGTCTTTGTCGATTTTGTTCAGATCCATTTTCTGGGACCATACTGTTACCCGGTGTAGTAATATTATTACCTGTAAAGTCTATGGTAGCTACTCTAAATGCAAATTGACCTGGTAGTGATAAATTTGCAACACCTACTGTTATACCTCCAGAATCAGCAAACACGCCATCTCTATCTTTTGGTTGTTGAAATCTTTGAGGTCTCGGATTTCTCAAAGCAATTGCATCGGCTCTATGATAAGGCGGATCTAATTGTGGTTGTTTAGGTTCATATTCAGATATATGCACTAATGCACCTGTCCATTCTTTTACCATTTCTAAGTATGGAAAAGCTTGTCCAGATCTATCCGAAATAGATAATGAATATTTACCTCTTGCGTATTTAGCCATTATACACCATCTCCAAAGTAAGATTGAGGAGCAATATAAGAAGATGTTCTTTGACCATCCTCATTTACCGCTCTAAATATCTCGTCTTCATAAATTAATTTTAATTGTTGTGTTAATTGTGGTACTTTTTTCATTGATAAATAATATGCTAGTCCTGAGCACATACATGAAAAAAATCTGTAAACTACATCAGTTGTATTTGTAAACGCACCAGCGTTTTCAATTTTACCAACATAGTAATATTTTAAATACGTATAAGTTTGAGCATCAGGAGCTTGATACAAACTTATTGTAGGATTTTTTAATCTTCTAACAAAATACTGAGAAGGTTGACCAGTCGAACCTTTATTGGGTAATGCTGCATATGCAGATCTATCAATTTTTGTTAAAGATACATCTTGAGTATCGGATGTTGTCCCAGTTGTAGATGAAACATATGCTTCTAACACGTCAGCGCAATCATCTGGAGTTGTATAAGTGATAGTGCCGGCTGTTAAAAGCTGTTCTTTAAGTTTTACTTTCCATAAATGAATGCCACGGTTACCCCATTCAGAAAAAAGAATATTTAAACTTCTTCTTGCTGTTTTTAAATCATATCCGCTAGAGGTTGTTAATCCGCATCTTTCATATGCTTCTTGTATTACCTCTTCGACTGATAAATCGAAATCTGTAGTTCCTGATGTAGCCATGGGTCATTATAGTAAATCGTCTATGTATCCACCACCTTTAACCACGTACATTTTACCTGGTTGTAAAGACTCATCTTGTAAACCCATACCAGATGTTCTAGCTGCACCAAAACCTCTAGTAGACGGCTTGTTAACCATTGCGCCCATGTTAGCTTTTAACATTTTGCCTTTACGAGCTTTTCTTTCTTTTTTGATTTCTTTAACAAGTCTTTTCTTTTCTGCTTTAAGATTTTTCTTACCTTTTTTAGTGTAAGCTTTTTCTGCATCAACTCTACCTAATTCTTCAGTATCATCAATCATTTTACCTACTCTTGCTTTTCTCATCATCTTAAAATCTTCACCAGATATTTTACCATCTTTGTTTTTATCTAGTTTTTTTTGTTTACCTTTTAACATAGTTCCTCCTGAATTATAAACTGGTACTTTTTTCTTATTATACCTTGATCCAAGGCCAGGTTCAAGTTGACGTGGTATTTGAGCTCTTGTTATTGCCATTATACTAAATCCTTAGCTTTACCTATAATAGGCTTGTATTTAGTTTTACCCTCTGATTTATAGGCCCATAAATATGACGCTCTTGGTGAGTCAGGTATCCAGCTACAATGTATCCATCCGGAATTAGGTTCACTAGGAGTATAGAATTCTAAAATTAGCTGATCATAGGGAAGTTCTCTATGAATCCAGTCAGCCAGTTCAGCGTTATCCACGCCCGGACATTCGAAGTCTGCTGCCTCGGCCTTGGCATGCTGTGAATTTGCAGAACTGCCAATAGCGGTGCATAATTCAACACTTCTAAAACCGCTGGTTATTTTAACCCTGCCGAAATGGTCACGAACTGGTTGAAGAATATTTTCACACAGCCCTTTTAATTTTTCTACTTGATCAGCATTAGGATTGTTATCAATCCCCCGCCTGATTGCAGTGTCTGATTTAGTCAGTTCTAATAAAGTAAAATTACGTGTCAGATTCATATCTTATTAATATATTTAAATTATATCTTAAATTTTTTTCATCTCCTATACCCTTATGGAGTAGATTTGAGTTAAATAAAATAGCTTCAGATTCATTACTTTTATATTTTTCGTTTAATATTTCAGTATACCCATCATTCGTATTAAAATTGTACAATATACTAACACAGTTGGGGGTTTCACTGTCAACATGCTCGGAACCCTTAGATTTAGTATGATAAAAATTATAATTTACTCTTTTAATACTCCATTTAGTAATATTTTCTCTATCACATACTATATGTGCTATAAAATTTGCACACATATTTAATAAATCAAAATTTTTTTGAGGAATAATGTTATTTAGTTTTTCATCAAACGTTACTAAGCTTAATCCTTGGTCTTTACCTTCTTCTAATCTTATATGAAGAGGTAAATTAGTATCATTACCAAAATACCAACCTTTTGTGTTAGTCAATATTTTAATTATTTCTTTATTTAATTTTTTTGGCAGAATATTTGAAATTACTTTCGGCATATTAATTTTTTTTCATCAGATAACCAACAATAATTGAGAGATGAATTTTTAAATATCTTATATAAATCATAATAGTCCTCACATAACACATGTCCAGGAAGATTTAAGGAAGTATTTAAAACAATTGGTATATTTGTTAGCTTTTCAAACTCAGATATAAGTTGATAATACTCTAAATGGAAATTTTTCTCTAAAGTTTGTATTCTACTTAAGCCATCTACAGAACAAACATTTTTTAAGCTTTCATTTTTAGATTTATATGCAAACATCATGTAAGGTGATGACTCATTTTCTTTTATATCAAAAAAATTGTGCGCTTTTTCTTTTAAAACTGTACAGGCAAAAGGTCTATACCATTCTCTTTTCTTAATTTTGTTAATTTTTTCTAAAATATCCTTCTGAAGCGGGTTACCGAGTAAAGATCTAAAGCCTAACCCTCTTTGACCTTGCTCACTTTTACCAGAAAAAATAGCAATTGGTTCATTTTGTAAAATTTTTGCTACATTATGTGCTGAAATGTTTTTTTTAATTTTAAATTCGTTAAAAATTCCTAAATTTTTATCTATATCAAAACCTGAACAAATATGTTTTAAAGGATTTATTCTAGATTGAGCCACATGTAAAGCTGATCCTAATGAAATACCAAAATCTCCGTTAAAAGGATCTGCTAAAATTTCACAATTTAAGTGATTTTTTAATTCTGAGTTTGTTAATATATTTTGAGCACACCCGCCTGTAAGAATTAATTTGTCATAAGGTGCTTTTATTTTTTTTAAATTATTTTTTGTCATATGTTCAAACGTTTTTTGAAAAGTATGTACAAAATCTAAGGATGGGGATTTTTTATCAAGATGATTTACTATAGGGGAAAGTAGAAATCTGTTATATTTATTAGTTGAATCAAAAGCTCCAGATATTTTTCCTAAAATGTTTGTATTCCATTTATCTTTGTAAAGTAAAGATTGAAATACTTGTGAATTATATTTGCCATATGAAGATAAAGCCATTGTTTTACCTTCTTCAAATTCTTCTAATCCTAGTTCATATGTAACTCTTTGATATGCTTTACCATTTGATAAACTTGGATGTATTCTGATTTTATCTGTTTCAATATTAAGTTGTTCATAAGTTGTATAAAATTTATAATAAGGTTGAATATTTTGGTTATATATACTTTCTGCTTCACAAATTATTTTGTTATTAATAAATTTTGAATCATGTTTTAAAGGCTGCTCTGCACCTTCACCATCAGACACATAGTAAAAACAGTTTGATGGATAATTAAAAATATGTTGAGCACATTTTGCATGAAAATAATGGTGTTCAGATTGGTTAAATTCAATAATATCTTCAGCTTTTATATTATAAAATTTTTGTAAAAAATAATTAATAGGAAATAAAGTTGAACCCATAGAGGTTATAACAACTTTATCAAATTTAATATTAAGATTTTTTATTTTTTCTAGTAATTCAAAAGAAGGCATGTATTCATGCTTAAATTTATTGAATCTGTCTAATTGATGATGAATTACTACTTCATTACCTTCTATAATAGTTACACTACCATCATGGCCTAGATGTAGTGAGAGTATGTTCATACTCTATTTTATTATCATTTTTTTTATACTTTTACTACCGTCAATATTATCTTCTAATTCTGCATCCCCCTTCCAGCATTTGTAGGATACGTTTTCTGAATACTGTCTCTCAGCTTTACGCTTGCCATTGAGGCACATTCCCATGGATTCTTGTATACGGGCTTCCTTTATCTCTCCGTTTACAAACATAAGTAACGCTACTACAGCTTCAATCATTGTGTCTTACCATTTTTATAACCAAGATCTCTATTAGCATCTTTTAATTTTTCTATATCTTCTAAAACTTTATCCATTTGTTTTCTTAAAAATTCTATGTTGACTTTGTTTAGTGCCATGGATTCTATGTGTTTGTTAAGTTTATCTGTGGTCTTGTAAAGATCTTCGATCATCATAAACTGCTCAGAATCTGCGGGCAATGAACCTAGTTGTCCTCGTGGCCACTTGATTCTAAATTCTGTATTCTCTTCAAGATCTTTCTCCATGATCTGTATACGAGTGTCTGCAACATTGAGACGTTCTATGATTTGAAAATAGCCCATGGTGCCGAGTGCTACGATGACAATCAGACTGGCAACCGTCTTCATTGGCATTTGGACGGCTGCTTCCTCTGAAATGTTTAATGGTTTTTTAGTAGGCACTTGGTCCTCCACAGAAAGCCAATACGGTTAACATTATTATTAACAAACCTGTAAAATAATAATTCATCTTGGCACACTCCATAAAAACCTACCAAATAATAGCACCGATAATTACACCGGCTGCAAATATACCAATATGATGTGCATGATATTTTGCTAAAGCAATAGCTTTATTTTTTAATTCATCCATATCTACCTCCTATGAATTATTTTATTATCCTGGGTTGTCTGATGTCAACTCTGGTCCAGAGTATTTGTCAGTTAATAAAACAACTGATGCAACACTAGTAAGAGTAGAACAAAATACACCTTTAGGAAAAACAATACCGTCTTCAGGAAATGAAAAATTAATTACATCTCCACTCGGAATATCTAAGTTTAATAACTCAGTTCCAGTTTTTGTAGTAGTAGTTAAAACAACTGAACCAGTGCCTCCTCCAGATGAAGATACAATTAAACCTCTTAATCTCACAGCAGGTGCTATCACCGCTGTTGTAGAAGCTCCTGTAAATCTTGTTGCTTGTATGTCATTCTTAAATGCCATTTAATTCTCCTGTTAAGGTGCTCCCGGAGGAGCACCAGTATTAAATATTAGTTAGACTCTTTACCGTCATCTTTTACATAATAATGTAAAATTCCAGTAATAGTTCCACCAGCTGCTGCTGATGATCCTTTTCCACCAACAATTTTAATTCTTTCAGTTGCTGGAAGGTCTACGTTTCCTAAGTCAACACCCGCAGTAGAGTCGCCTCCCCACACAGTTACAACTGCGCCTGCGTCTGCATCAGCTTCGTTAAGTAAACCGTCTACGTTTACAAAGTTAGTCCCACCATCAAAATCAGTGTAACCCATGTCAATAGTTGGTGTTGCACCGCCCGTTGCATCTCCATTAAAAGAGATTCCAGTAACAATAGCGTTTTTTGGAAGAACAACTTTTCTTGTGTCTGTAGCTGAAACTTGTACGTCAGTTCCTTGATCTGCTGTTGGCAAAAAATAAAATTGTGCCTGTAAGCAAACTGAACCTGCGTAAGTTTCTCTTGTGTTATCACCACCGTTAGATCTAACGTTAGATAAAAAAGTAGTATTAGCCATAAAATCCTCCTTGTATAGCTTTGATTATGTAGTCTCTATACCGTCTGCCTAGTCAGTCTACATAATATTATTTTCTAGGTCTTTTCATTATACATAAAAAAAGGGGCGATGTGAACACCGCCCCTTTTAAGTAATACTAGTAGTATTTATTAGCTAGTAGGTAATTTACCATTACCAAATACACATCTTGGATCAGAGAATCCAAAAGAGTATCTTTCTCTAGCTTTGAATCTTACGTTACCAGTATCGAAGTCACCTTCAATCGCAGTTTTGATTGGTGATCTAACAAAGTGTTTAAACCCGTTAGGTACATCAGTCAGAATGAAGAATGCGTCAGTGTCAGTTAAAAAGTTATTAACACTGTATCCTTGTGGGATCATTCCCATGCTGACAATTGCGTTGATATCGTTATCAGCTGTGCCAACTCTTTGAGGTGATCTCATTAATCTTTCTGCTGTGAATTGTAATTCTTTTGGAATTATCATTTTCACACCATTCAATGCGATTCTTAATCCTCTTTCGTCAACGAACGCTGCGATGTCAATTAACGACTGCTCTAATGAAGTTTCGTTTAAGTCAGATGCTGTGCTTAACACGTTACTGAATGTACCACCTGTAGCTAGTGGGTGAGATGCCGAAATTAACGGAACACCGTCTCCACCAAGTACGTTAGTAAATTGAGCTTGGTTAAGTACGTTAGCTGCTTTTACTTGCTTCGTATTAGACATTGATCTTGCAAGAGCTCTTGTGTATCTCGCTGCAAGTCTGTCGTATAGGTTATCTTCGATTGCTTCTTCAGTAATAGCAAATGCTAAAGCGATAGTTTCGTGAGTGTATCTCGCTGTGAAAGTTTCACCTGCTTGATCAAACACTACACCAGCACCTTCTTGTTTCACTGGCGCACCAGCAAAACCTGATAGCATTACTTCTTCTTCAAAAGCTCTGTCAGATGTTTCAGTTATGTAAATCTCTTTATCTTGATTTTCATATCTGTTGTATTCCAGGCCGAATAAAGCATTCAAACCCGGCTCTAGTTCTTTTACTAGTTGTGATCGTGATATAGCCATGATTTAATCTCCTTATGCTAGCCCAGTTCCACCTTGACGGTAGAAATGATTGTTGATTCTAACAAGTATATTATTGTTAGCTGCACCTTCTTCAGAATTTGCAGGTTCTTGAGATATGTCCATTGCTTGAACAACGAACGTACTCGCAATACCTGAAGTTCCAACGTTCAACTGAACTTTAGAAATACCTGTTTGCGTTACACCAGTCGTATTTGTAACAGAGTAGTTTTTGTATAGATCTGCTCTACTAAATGCTGCATCAGCATCCATCAAAAACACAGCATCTGGGTCATCAACTATAAAAGCAGTAATAGAACCTTGAGTAGGTGTTACACCGCCAGGATAGTAATTTTTAAATGTAGGTTTTTGTGTAGTTGGATCATTGTAAAATACTCCGTTAAATACACCCACAACAGCAGCACTAGTGTTAGCAGTATGTCTTTCGATATGACCAGTAGAAGTAGGTTTAACTAAATCTCCTTGGTATATCGCAGTCGCATAGCCAGACTTAATGATGTATCTGTTTTGAGCTCCAACTAATGGTGTACCGTCTAGTTTTCTGTAAGGTCTAAGACCAAACTTTTCACTTACGTTAGCCATATGTTTTCTCCTTTATATTTAACGTTTTTACTTTTGACCCGGTTGGTATTGCAAATTTATTTTTTGCGACTACCACCAAAGGTCACTCTACTTTGCCTATCAATATTGAATGGCATTGCAGGGTTCTGTTCCTTTAGGAGTTCTCGATCAACAGCGTCTATTCGTTCTTGAGTCATTTTTCTAAAATACTCAGCACGTTGTTCTAACAACTCTATCGGTATCCTTGCCAGTACAAGGCCACCAATCCCAATACACCCCTGATATTTACCTTCGCTTAAAACAGGATACTTGTCTCCAATGCCTTTAATCTCCTCGGCCCTTACAAACTCATAACCTTCACGAAGTTTTTTAGATACATTTGATGTATCTTCAAAACCTTGAACCTGGGTTCTTATCCATCTATGGGCAAACCCATTCGGTGCAGGTGGCGCATCCAAACTGGATGGTTGCTTCCAAACTTTTTTAGCTTCTTTCGAAACTCTTTGTTCTGTCAGCCCGTGAAGTTCTATTATCTTTATTTTCTTCTTTACTCATTTTTCCTCCTTCACGTATCTAGCGTATTCCTCTAGTGGCACATTTAATCTATTTGCAATAGCAACCTGTGATTTTGTGAGTTTCACAGTTCTGCGTCCTTGCTGTGAACGACCAGCCGAAGCTACCGTTTGGACGGGTTTCGGTTTCTCTTGTTTAGGCTTTTCGTCCGTACCAAGAGCTTCAGGAAAATATTTCCTTAGTCTTGTATTGACTTCAGTATAATACTCGTCTGAGTCTAGTTCAATACCCTCACGTGCTAAATTATTGTGAATGGTTATTGCAGCATTAGTCATGACTTCATCCGTACCAAACCACTGATTATCTTCTGCCCATTTTTTTGCTTTAGGCGTAATTTGACCAGGTGTTTGTGGACTCTGTGAGGTTTCTGCCTGTACGTTTTGTTGTTTATTTGCTTCTTGTTGTTTTTTCATAGCTTCACGATTAGCTAACTCTAATCTAGCTTTTTCTTTTTCGACTGCTAACTGAGTTAATTTATCGTTTGCTTCAACTAATTTAGCAGGGTCCTGTGCTTCCATTGCCTGCTTCATAGCTACTTTTACTTGCTCTCTTTGAGCATCAACTCGGGCATCTAATTCTTTTAGATACGCCTCATCTTTTTCTTGAAACTTCATGTCACTAGTTTCAAATTTTTTCTTCAAGCCTTTTGCATATTCTAAGGCTGCTTGTTCTTTTCGCTCAGCTTCCTTAGCTCTATAAACAAGTTTATCAATTCTCTTTTGATAATTTCTATTATGCTCTTGAAGATCAGGTTTTTTATCCTGATTTTCCTCAGTTTTTTCTTCTGATGTTTCACGTGAAACTTCAGGTTGTGGATCATCTTCTTTGATCTCAATCTGAGGTTTTTCCTTTTTTTCTTCATCCTTTTGTGGATGATCGGTATAGCCAAGATCTACTTCTTCACTAACTTTTAGATTAGGTGTTTCATCTTTAGGCTTTTCTGTCTCTTTGATCTCGACATCTGTTTCTTTGACATCATCGGTATCAAGTTCGACTTCTTTTTCTTTACGCAATAAAGCTTCTGCGCTGTAGTCTTTAACCTCTGCCATGTGTATCCTCCTTTAAAATAAATGGAGAATGTCTTCTGGCATCTTAATAGTTCCTATGATTTCATCGTCATTGAGAATACGGTGTTCACCAAACTTTGTCTGGAATCGTGAACCGCTATATCTACCATAAATCACAAACTGACCTTCCTTAACCCAAGGACCAGTAGGAAATTTATCTTTGTCTTTGTAACAAAGATCTCCCATTTTAACCACAAGTCCAACTACTGTTGTCATTGCAATTTTGTCATTAGTTTCGTCAGATAGTATAATACCGCCTTTTGTTTTTTTCTTGCCAGACCATGGTCTAACAAGCATTCGGTATCCTACAGGTGTTGGTATGATATTTAGATATTCTTTTATGCCTTTGGAATCAGTTGGAATTTGTGATTCTACCTGTTCATCTTTCTGTTCTTTAGCGAAAGGGTTTTTAGGTGTTATCAATGTCATCGTCATCCTCCTTGTGCAGGTTTTTAATATCCTGAAGCAGCTCTTCTAACGAGCTGAGTCTGCCACGAGCATACATTAATTTTTCCATCGAATCAACCCCATAACAGATGTGATCCTTAACATCTCTAATTTTTTTATGTATCTCTGTTTTAATTCTTTCTGTAGTATTGAAATCTAACATCTAGTTAATTGTATAAAATGCATATGTGCATCTTCTAATGATTGTATAGTAGCCTCAGAATGTTCATAAGGTTTTTCTGCTTTGTACCAATGGTAAACATATATTCCATTACAAATACAAAAATCGTATTTTGATTCTACAATTCGTTTATGAGTTAATTGATCTTGACCAAACCATTTTCCATTATCTACAAACCCACCTATCTCTTTCATTCGCCCAACATTAACAGCAATAAATATACCACTCCAATTTCCCGCTTTACTTTTAGGATATGTAGAGACTTTACCCCAGTGTTTTTTACTTAGGAATTGTCCTACTCTTCTATGATATGAGTAATCATGATTATGAGGGTCTACACCTACAGTTAACAATTCTAAGCAGGCAACTCTATTTGTTCGACTTGTAAATGCAGCAGCATTAGGATTAGAATTAATACATTCTTGTAATTGTGTATACCAATCCATTGTAGTAAACATGGCATCATGATCTATTACAGCTACCCAGTCTTCATCTGGATGTTGATTGATTGCATCATTATAACCTTTACCTAAATTTCTATCTTCATCCCAAATCATATGAGTCCAGATTTTTGGGCCTTTTTTCTTTATACCCCAAAAATATAAATCTTTATGATTAGATTCATAATAAAATTGAAACTCAGAAAATATTCCTTCTATATTTAAAACATCCCTAATATCTTGTTCAGTTAAATTTTTATAATAATTAGACCATTCACCTTTGAGTAAAGGTGCATCTCCTACAGAAGTTCTGGCTGTTCCATGTTCTGCTCTGCCCGTAGATGCACAAGTAAAAATAAACATGCCCCCAGCTTTACAAAGTTTAACACAATTTTTTAATGTTTCTTTGTAATACATATCATGTTCAAAACATTCTGTGCTTATTACTATGTCAAATCTTTTTTCAGATTTAAATTCATGACCCTTAGATACTACATCCACATTAGGTCCTTCACCAATATCTACACCAGTGTATTCAAAATCTTCAAATAAAAATCTTGTGTTACCGTTGATGTCTAACGAACCAATATCTACTACATTGCAGTTTTTAAATTTTTCTGGAAATTTTTGTTTTACTAAATTTAGAAAACTAACTTGTTGAGGATGGGCCATCTATCTTTGTTCTCTCTTCAATAAGTTTTCTAACTTTAAGATCATTTTGTTGTTTTTGTGTTGGTACAAATAATGCCCTTGGCCTCTTATTAGTATCTTTATCTGCTTCTGTCAAATAGTAAATGGCTAAACTTTGACGAACAATATCTTGAGGACATTTTAATTCTTCAGGTAATCCATGCCAACTATTATGAGTTGTATCAAATAAAATGGCTCTATTATATTTTGGTAAAATTTTTTTTACACATTGTCTAGGTTCATTTGTATCATTATCATGTGACCACATTTCTAAATGACCTCCATAAGACTCTTTCCAATTTTCAGTCATATATATTATTAGATTAAATTTTCTTTTTAATTTTATTTTAGGATGTACAGAATAATCTTGATGTAAATTTAATTTACCCCCTCTTTCATGAAAATGCATTCCTCCACCATGTAAACCTACATCTACATAAACTTTTTCAGTATTGGTAAGTTCTTTAATAATATTTACAAACGGTGCAGAGTTTAAAAAAATAAAAGCATTATAAATATTTGGTGGAAACCTATCATAGTGATTACAGGCAAATTTTTTTTCTAATGCTGAATCATAATGAACACTATGTAATTTTTTATAATCATATTCACTTAGTTCTCTAAATATATTTTCAGCTACTTCTTTTTTAAAGAAGTCATCTATAATAATATTAGGATATGGTTTAGCTGATAAATATTTATTTTTAAGATTTAGAATAGATATCTGATTGATCATAAATCAGCATTTCCATCTACGCCTTGCTTGTCGTATTCTAGAGTTAGGATCATTTCTTGTTTTTGCACTAGCTCTTTTTAACTGACCAAGTGATCTAGCGCAATAACTTTTTCTTCTTTTTGCATCCTTAGATCCTGGTTTTACTTTACCTGTAACGGCAGTTTTAAGTTTTGATCCAGGGTTCATTCGTCTATATGCTTTGACTCCAGCTTCTGTCATCCCAGCACCAGACTCAGTTGATCTAAAATTTTTTTTATTTCTAGCTGGCATTCCACCTTTAGACGCAAAAGTTTTTACGTTAGTTGGTTTACCACCTACTCCTTGAGCTTTACTTCTTTTCCTCGCAACCGCAGAACGCCTTTCGGATTCTGTCATTCGGGCTGCTTTTGCAGCAGGTACGCATTTGGGGTACCCACGTTTTGAGCCATCGGCAGATTTTCTTCCACATTTTTTATAACCTCCTCCTTTTTTGGGTGCAGATATATCAACCCAATTTTCTTTAAACCATTTATTAAGCCCACCTGATTTAAAAGTTTTTTGAAAACTAAAGCCTAAATTTTTTGATTTACCTTGTTTACTTCCTGATAAGGTAAAACTACTTGATTCATCTCCTCTAGTGATACCCAGATCTATTTTACTATTAATATTTCTTTTATCTGTTTTACTAAATCCCTTACCTATACCACCCGAAACAGTTGTCTTACCTTTGGTAAGTTTTATATCTCCACTAGGTCTTGTTACAAAATCATCATCAAACACATCTATTCCACCACTAATGGTAGTGTTCTTAAGTGTTTTTTTTAAATAATTTGGTACAAATGTTTTTTCACCCATTACATTAAATCCTTATAGTAATTACTTAGACTAGGGTTGGATACTTCATGACCCGCAAGATTACCCTTAATATAAGTTCCACTATAAGGTTGAAGCTTTTGATTAAAACCTCCAGTTTTTTTGCCAGCAGGTTTAGGACCTTTAAAATCTTTTCTCTTAACACCTGATGGATCTTTAATTTTACCTGCACAAATTTTTGAAGCATATGCGTTAGCGTATGCTGACGGATATACCTTAAATTTTCTTTTAGCTGCTGCTTTACCTCTTGGACATAATTTTGTCATTTTTTGCCTCCGTTCCTAAAGATCTGTGTACCCTTTATACCATATATCGATGCCACGACCAAGATCCAAAGGTTTGTGAACCATGACGGGAGTTGCGAGAACATGTCGAAAAATAATTTTACCTTGTCCATGGCAGTTGGATCATCCGATATGACTGCCCAAGCGAGCACCAACACGGGCAAACTGAGAATTATGAGAACGGCCTCGTCCTTCCAGTCTGACTGTCTAGCTTCTAAAAGTTTTCCTTGGTAAGATTCCTCACCCCGGGCCATACGTTCTGCATGCATTAATTGTGCATCAGACATTGCCATCTTGGTTTTTTGCTTGTTAGCGTATATTTTACTACCAGCAGAGACGGCTAATTTTATTGCGCTTAACCACATTATTTAACTCCTGTAAATTTATGTCCCCGAATAGCTTTACCCACTCCTCTTATTCCTTCAGGTCTATGCGGACAGGACATTTTATATTTTTTTGTTAAGTTGCCATTTCTTAGTTTCACTGGAGGCACCTGTGGGTTTGGGCCTCTTTCTGGCGGTGGACCATAGGGTACACCTCCACCTTTGTTAAAAGGATAAAAAATAAAATCTTTTAAAAAATCTGATTTAGGTTTACCTCCCGGAGCAGGTTTAGCAGGTTGAGCTTGTGCGGGTTTTGATGTTGGTGGACAAGGTGGTTTGCTAACTCCATCAGGGCATAAGTTTGGCCCATCTTTTAGCTTAGTATCTTTTCTCTCAGTTATAAGACCAGCTTCTTTCATGTAATCAGTACCCTTCTTACTCATTACATCAATAGGTTCTCCAAATGATCTATAGTAATCTCTAGATGCAGGAAGACCTTTTGCTTTTCCAAATAGTGTTTCACCTCTTACTTTTTGAGTTCTACTTTTTTTTGTTATTGGATCGAATACCAAATTTTTCATTAAGTTAACGGTTACAAAAGGTGTAGGAGAGAATAAAGTTTTTTTAATGGTTGGTTTTGATTTTGTTTTAGTAGGTGGTAGATTTGTTTTAGTTCCACCCTTACCACCAGTTTTTGTTCTTTTTTCTCCATAGTATCCAGCACCTGGAGCAAATCTTGAATGCGAATGATCAGAACCTTTATTGCCTGTATTACCTGTTTTACCACCTCCAAAATCATCTTGAGAAGCATCCATACCTCCGCCTTTATATTTTTTAATTTTACTACCATATTTCTTAGTCCACTTCTTTGCTATCTCAGGCTCATTAGCGTACATGTATCTTCTTTGCTTTTCAGATTTAAATGGCATTATTTTTTCTTACCTCGTTCTTTTGTTCTTCTATCTTCGGCTGTTCTTTTCATTCTTTCAACTTGAAGTCTAGACTCTGCTAAATCTCTAGTTTGTTTTAACTTAGTTTCAGCAATTCTAATTCTTTCTGCTGCTTGATCTTCATTGTTTTCTAATTTCATTTTTTCAATATCCATTCTCTCTGCTATTTCTTCTTCTCGAATATCATTGGACATCATATCTTGCTCTGCTTTTCTTTGAAGATCTAAAGCTTTAATATCTAATTCTCTTTGTTTTAATGCAACGATAGGATCTTGTTGAGAACCCATTTGTTCTGACTGAGCAAGTTCTGTTGTTAATTCTGCAATCCTTGCTGCTACCATGGCCTGCATTTGTATTTCTGCACCTTGAGGATCGTTCTGCATATTTTGTTGAAACGCAGGGTCCTGTTGTATCATCATACCAACCTCACCTTGTGCTTGTAGTGATACGTGCTCAGAGATATGGGCTTGTAAAGCTTGATAGACTTGAGGATTAATTTGAACCATTCGAGTTGACATAAAAGCTCTGTGAGCAGCTATGTGAGCCGGATGATCTTGAGTTGGAAAAGCTTTAAGTGGTTTAAAACTCATAGCTTCCATATTTTCTAAAGCAGGATCTTTAGGCGTGGGTCGTGGTTCGGGCATCAATATTTGATCTATATCTTCTGTGCCTAACGCCTCATAAACTCTTCTGTATGCTTCTCTGATATTATGCATCAAAGGATTTGACATAGCTATCTTTAAATTTTCATTTGCTAATGTAACTCTCTGAGCCAGTGAGTGTATGTTTGGATCAGCTACCGGTATAACATCTACACGGTCATCGAAGTCAGCTGCTTTAATAATTCTGTCTGCACCATAAACTGCATACGGATACATTGGTGGTAAATAAATTTGAAATACTTTTGATAATAATCTGAATTCTTTTTTCATCGAGTTGTAACATCTCTTGTGTATTGCGCTCATGACTCTTGAACCACGTTCCAGCATTGCAACAGTAGATCCTACAGCTCTATTCTGTGTATCATTACCTGTATCGAAATTAGTGATTGCAGCAAATTTTTGTCCAGCATTGACTACAAAACCAAGCAATTGATATAATGTAGCTGACGGCTCTTTAAAAGGGAGAATTTGAAATTGGTCCTTGATGTTTCCACCAGGGGCATCAACATCTCTAAACTCACCAGGTTGATATGGTTGCTCGTCATCTCTAATTCTTATACCTCTAGATTTAAATCCAGCAGGTAAATTAGCGAGAGTACCAGCATCTATTAATTGTCTCAATGTTTGTGTAGCTGATTTAGATAAACCACCAATCATATGAGTTAAGCCTAATCCATAGAAACCTAGACCCGGTAGAAATTTAAAATGTACAAAATAATCTTTTCTTTTTTTAACAGGATCATTTATTTCATAGTTTCTGTAAATTGATAATACTTCTTGTGAACCTTCATCAATTGTTACAATGTAAGGAACTTTAATTGATTTACCCGGTTGTTCTACTTCAAAATCTTCTAAGTTAAGATCAACGTGCATTTCTAAAATTGTATAATTATTTCTATAATCACCAGTAGGAGTAACACCTTCTATTTCTTCGTACTTCTTTTGTAGTTGTGTTCTATCTGGTTGAACAGCTTTAAGTTCTACATCTCTGTAAAAACCAGCTGCTTGTTTTTTTAATATTTCATTTTCACTCATTCTTATAATGTGAGTGATTCTTTCACATTCTGTTAAATCATTTGTATAATAAGGAACTACGATATCTTCAGCCGGTATGAACTTAGATACAGCCCTTTGCATAATTTCATCGTAATAAACTTTTTTAAATGCTGATCCAGCCAAAGCTAAATAAAATAACATACTATCAAACTCTGGAACGTATTCCTCCATTTGATCCATAAGCATATAGTTCATGTAATCTTGTACTCTTGAGGCTTGATTATTTGTTTGAGGATCTTCTAGTCCGACAACTTTACATCTTACTGGACCACTAGCTGGTAATAATTCTTTATAAGCTTGCGCTTGAAACTGTGTTACACCTTCAGCTAATAAGGGGTGAGTTACAGTGGATGCACCTCTGAATGGGCGAGTTGCATCCATGTATTTAAAACCTAGTAAATCTAATGATTGAGAATAAGAAGTTTCCCAATCTTTTCTTGAGACTTTATCTTTTTTGTAATCATCGATAAGTGTTGATGCCATACGCTTAAGCGTACGCTCATCCATATCCTCTGCTAAGTTAGCAAAAAAACTTTCAGATGCTTCGGCTACTTCTTCCATTGTAGTTTCGCCAGTATCTGTATTTTCTTCTAACTCAACAGTAACCTCTTCTGTCTCTGTTGGAGTTGACTCCTCAACAGTTAATGCCTTATCGATTTCAGCCATTAGAATGTCTCTGTGTATAGATTCCCGTTAAGCTTAGTTTTTACCATTACACCACCACGAGCTTTAATCATCTTACCTTTTTTGGCCATAGTTTTTGCACCAGAGTAAGCTCCTTTACCCATAGCTTTCTCCATGCCTTTTGATTCATCTCTTCTGTCTTTGAATGATTGTTTTTTCTTTCCCTTATTTCTCATTCCTAAAGACTCGTCTAGTCTTGCGTTGTAACCTTGTTTTGCTTTAATCATTTTTCCTCCTTTGAATGATCCCATTTCGGCTGTAGATGTTTTAGCAAATCTTTGCTTTTTATCTATACCACCAAATTTAGGTCCAAGCACATATCTTTGTAAAAATGTGCCTTGGTATTTAGGTTTGTCTCTGCTAGCAAATGCTTGCTTATCTTTATATTTTTTTAAACCCTTTATGATCGAACCATCGTCTTGTACAAAAATACTTTTCATATTTCTTTTTTTAGGAAGGTCTGATCTTTTGAGAGTAGTCACTGCTGCTTTTGCAATTCCTTTATCCTTAAGCAATGGCTTTGCACCACTGTAAGCTCTGTTTGCTGTGAAAGCTTTTTTTGCTTTTGCGTATTGATCTCCCTTAAGAGCTTTAGATGCTAGGTCTGCTTTCATTCCCATCAACTTACTTGCTCCTAACAAACCAATCCCAAGCATGGCTGCTTTTCTTAGCCGTTTTCTTGATTTGGACATGTCGTTCTCCTTAGTAATATATATATTTTTTACTTCGCATCTTAAGCATCTCATCCTCGTCAGAATAAGTTGATACAAAATAACCTTGGCGATATCTTAACATAGCCTGGGTAGTGCTGTCCACATAATCGTCATTTTCACCATGGGGGAATGCTGCACATTCTTCAATAACTTCTTCTGCATAGTGCTGACCTTCTGGATAAAAAACTTGACCAGACTCAAAGATAGGAGCACAAGCGTTGACCCGTGCATGTTTATCCTGTCCTCTACCCGGAGTAAAATCAACTACAGGTATTCCCATTCTTCTAAATTCTTGTAATAAACTTTGACCACTAGCTTTTGCTTCAATAATTACTGTTTCAGGTTCCCAGTATTTGTATTGTTCTAAAGCGATAGATTTTAAGTCTGGAAACTCGTATTTACCTTTAACTGCATCTATTAACATTATTGCATCAGGCTCACCCTCAGCCGGTTTAAATATACCCCATGTTGTAATAGCAGAATAGTCAGACGTTTGTTTAGCCGTGAAGGCTGTATCGTAACTCTGGATAACATGTTTTAAGACTGGAAGATTCCCTTCCCACGGCACCCACCATTCTCTTTTAAGAATTGCACCTTCTTCAGATGTAGGGTTTTGCATGTATTGAGCTGACCAGTTTCTAACTGACAATGACGCTTTAACCTTTTCCAATTCTTCTAAAGACCAATACTCTGGCCAAACAGGTTTATCATCTTCAATAAGCGCAGGGAAAGAAACGTGATTCCATTTATCTGCTTTTGGTTCTGCTTCTGATTTAATTAAACGACCTGTAAGATCATCCTCAGCCCAACGGGTCATTACTAAAACAATCGAGCCTCCCGGTTGTAAACGTTGTCTTGGTCCAGACAAATACCATTCGAATGTTCTGTCCATCGCTGAGTCGGACAAAGAATCTTGTTCCGTGTGTGGGTCATCGATAATAAGTAAATCCGCCCCTCGTCCTGTGATAGAACCGCCAACCCCCGCTGCATAATATTCGCCACCATGATTTGTCTCCCAACGGCCTTTAGCCTTACTATCTTCTCTTAATCTAACATCACCAAAGATTTGTTTATACTCTGGACTGTCAATTAAGTTTCTGACCTTAGATCCAAATCTAGCAGATAATTCAGCGTTGTGCGATACCTGCATCAATTTCATTTTAGGATATTTACCAATCATCCATGCAGGAAAATATACTGAAGCAAATTCAGATTTAGTATGTCGTGGTGGCATATTTACAATCAGCCTACCCTTTTTATCATTTGAAATTTTTGTAAACTCACTAGCAATTATCTGGTGATGGCCCCACTTAGAAGGTTCCTTTTCTTTACGGCAGATAAAGTCTGGCCATACTTCTTGAACAAAATATAAGAAGTTATCCTGACATAATTTAATATGTTGTAACCATACTTTTTCGAGCCTCAATCGCAATTGATCGGTGGTTAATAATTTAGCTTGCTCTGTCATATTTTTCTTTTGACCTGGGTCCCCTTTTTATACCATAACGTTTAGAGCGATACTACATGTATTTGTCATGCTAAGGTTTACTAATGTTAAGTAACTGTAACACAAAAATCTTAAAAAAAATTTAAAAAAAATTTTTTAATTTTTGGATTTCGATTGGTACCTCTATTGATTCACTGGCCCCGATTAGGGGCCAGTGATTGCGGGCTTTAGTCCCGTTGCTGTTGTAAGTATAAGAGACGGGCCCTGATACTGTTTTTAATTTTATTAACTACGTTATGATATAACTTATCTTGCTGAGTATTTAATTTTAAAACGTGCTTATTCTCATCAGTTGCATTATTAAAAGTAAATACTACTTGAGACGTTGAGGGGCTTATTGGCCCCTCAATCTTAACATCATAACCGAGATATTTAAACGGAATCATTTTAAACAATCTCGAAGTTAGTCTCTATTATAATAGAACTAGAAGGCTTTAAGCATTCATTATAAACTTCAGGATATTTTTCCTTAAGTTTTTTTGTATCGACTCGAGCCGATTCTCGTTCTATTTTTTTTGCATTGCCGTTGTAAGTTTTATTTCCAACATTAAACGGCTTGAATATTAAAAGATTTTTTTCCTTAAATCTTTTAATCGCATCTTCTTTCATTAGTCCGATAATTTTATTCTGTTCTCTAACTAATGATTGACGGCTCGAATAATCGAAATAAAAAACGTTGTTTGGTTTTTTAATTGACTCTTGAGCTGTCTTTATTTGACTTGCTTTTGTCATTGTATAACCCTCCATTTGTTTAGTTATGCATCTTATATATATGGGACTAGATAAGATGTCAATATAATAAATTATTTTTTTTACAGTGTTGCATTGCTGCAACACTGTTCGTGTTTTGTTCTCATATTATAACTAGCATCAATAATATAAATAAAAACGTATACGGAAAAAACACCATCAACCGGACCAGGAAGGCCAAAAAATTATCCATGAATGAATCCTCCCTCTGTCTGTTTACGGCCGGCCCCTTTGGCTACTAGTCCAATGATCACGCCCCGAGGATCTAAAAATCTCAAGTCGTGACGGTCACCGTCAATAACTTTTTTACGCTGCCAGAGCTTAGGCAATTTATTTCGAAACACTACGGCAACGTTTGCGCCCGCCTTCATTGCTTTTTTACAGTCCGCATCGTTACGGCCTGAATCGCTAAAAGTTACATGATAGTTTTTAAGCTTATGATCTAGATGCGAAATTACTTTCGTATAATCATAGAACTGGACATCCGGATGGAGATCCATGACGCTTTGGCCATCTATTAGCTTGAACTTATGCCAGGCCAGATCACTGGTCCCGTTTAATCTCACAGCGAATTTATAGCCCTGATTCCTTGCCCGCTTTTTAAGTTGTTCAATCTCCCTGGACAATTGCCATAAAAACCCAGATCTATTGGTCCAGAAATAATTTGTTTTTTTAATCCTTGCATTCTGGACCGATACCATCTGACCCCGGCCCGATGTATTTAAACAAGCTGCTGCACATTCCGGGCTAGCTTTAGGACATACATTTTTTAAACTAAGATTAAACGGGGCCAGGTGAAGGATGGCCGTTTTATACCCGAACGGCTCTCCTTTGGCCATCTTAGTTTGGCTATAGTAATTTAACAGCATTAGTCCAATAACGTGTAATATTCATTAGTAAAATACTTCTGAAAAAATTCACGCCCTTTATTCATGGTCCTTGCTGCCTGAGCCTGTGATTTAATATCCTGGTGATATATGAGCTCACAGCCTTTAATTACATCCAGTACAGCTACAGCAAAAACCGGAATAATAGCTTTCATTCCGCTGTATGGATTCGCAACCGTCTCAAGCTCTTTGGCCTTAGCCGGGTTAACATAGATATCGAATGGAATTTTAATTTTTTTTCCTTCGAATTCTATTACTTCATTTTTTTTCATTTTTTGCTCCATTGTTTGTTTGCTATTACATATGGGATAAGCTGGGATATGTCAAGCGGCTTTTTAGCTGCTCCCGGCTGCCCTGGAGCTCTGGCCAATTGATCAAGATCTGGGCCAAGTTAATGGTAAATCTAAAAGCGAAAATTCACCATATGTATTTTCGGAAATACCTGCGTGTGTTAATGCAAAATTAAAAACGAAAAATTTGCCATAAGCAACTTCGGACTTTGTTAATGTAAAACGAAACACGAAACTTGCCATATAGATTTTCGGAAGTTAAGCGTGAAGCGAGGGAGCTCGTTTATGCGTCTTGAATAATTTTAAAAATGTCTATGAGTTTAGGTTCACATGAAACTAGAACCAAGTCTCTTGGTTCACGAACCACGAATAGTTGGAAAGAAGCCAAAGTTTTGGGTTCTTTCTGCGAGAGGCACTCTCGCAAGATAAATGACTGTCCACCATTTTGAAAATGTTTTAAATGCCAGTTGATTTGATACTTTGAAAGTCCTACTTTGTTGCCTGTATTAGATTTAAGTTCAATCCATTTACTTTTGGCTTTAAACAACCAATAAACGTCAGGAATACCATTAATTGTATTAGATTCTAAACGAAAAATTTGACCTTTAAGATTTAATTTTTTTATCCGTTGCCATAGCAAACTTTCTTTTTTTTTTCACGCATTAAACGTATCAACAAAATAAAAAAAGGGCAACAAAACTCTCGCCTCGTTGCCCTCACATATTCAACTTGCCGAATTCAAGCAAGCGAATTCTATTTACCTTTTTGTAGGTTTATAACCTATTGCTTTAAAGTTATGCCACTCAAGTCCTGCACCAACTTTTAATATTTCATTTAATTGGTCAGTTAAATCTTTAGTAGTAGTTGCCTCCATAATTATATCATCACATGCCTCTTCAAGACTTTCCAATCGTTTCAATTCTTTACCTTGTTCAGTCTTTTCTACTTCACGTTCAGCATAATTTTCACTCCAAGTCCTACATTGTTCCTCACATTGTAGAGAGGTGATCTTATCATCTCTAGAGGTGAATTCATATTTTAAAGAATTCTTGTATGCCCTATTAGAGTGAGAAGTTCTTTTAAAAAATGCTTTTGCCTTGCGTTTAGCATTTTCGTGTTGATCTTCTGCGTCTTTTAACTCTTGGATTACTTTTTTAGCACCAATTTTTTCAATTAGTCTAATATAACCCTTTTCCGCTAGTTCCATAACTAATTGCCTGTTCATCAACTTTTGGTCTTCAATTAGAGGTTCTAGTTTTTTTCGTACCTTTGACCTTAAATGGTCTTGGGTTCTTACTTGTACTCCACTCATAGTTGCTCCTATTTGTTTGTTATTAATTTATGGGTTGCTTTCTGTCCAATGAAGTCCTTACTAACAACCCAAATCATTTTTATTTTCACCCCTGTTAAAAACGATCAAAAAAATTCTTTAATAGATGACGGGTATAATTGGCAATTCTTTAATGTTAGTATGAATTGCACCACCATTATTGCCTTCGTCATCACTCGTCATTGTTAGCCAAACTCCATTATTTAAAAGTAATTGAATTGGTCTACAATGCCAACCTTGTTCCTCACTATCTTTTTCTGACATATATTCTACTTTAACGATTGACTTACCTAATAAATGTTTTTCAATTCTTTTTTGCCAATTACAAGTAAGTTCCTCATTTGTCATTTGATCTAGTTTCTTTTTCATTTTTGCTCCTAACCTATACTAAAGCCACCACTATGTTCACAAAATTTTGCAAACTCTTCAACATTTTCTACTGAAAATGGATATGATCCGTTGTGATCTCGTTTCTCATAAATTTTTTCCCATTTGTCGTGATCTTTTTTTGGAAAGTCTCTTGGCACTAAATTGTCATCTCTCATTTTTTTTTGCACTTCTTTTGTAAAAGTCTCTAGTTCCTTTTCAACTTTCTCATTATGTTTTTCTATTTTTTTACGTCTTGCCTCCCACTCTCTTGCAAATCTTTTGGTATGTCCTGTTTTAATTAGATACCTTAATTGTTTTGCAATCTGTTTTGCATCTTCCTCTTGTACAATATGGTTGTCATTATAACCCCAACATTGTTCCTCATCTTTTGGAACGACTTTAGTAAATAAAATAACGTATTTGGCTAAAGGTCGCCACCACCAAACATTATTCCTAAAATAAGTTCCCTCTTGATTTTGGTATTTTTCAAGTTCTTTAAAAAACTTGTCTTTATCTTGTTCATATAAATCATTACTTGGAGATTTATATTTTGCTTTTTTTGGATTTAGTCCTGTTAAATCAAATCCCATTTTTGCTCCTTTGTTTGTTGTTTATATTATTTGAAGATATATAAAATTTAATGGGATATGTCAATTTGTATTAGATACAACTATAAGTAGTGTTAATATACCTATAAATAAATAAGGGTATTTAACCATAAATCTGACTAAAAATGCTAGAAATCCCATAAATATAGGATATATACTTTAATTAGATTTTTACAATCTTTTTAATTACTGAATTAGGTATTATGGTAGTATTTCCAATACTCTCTATATCTATATTATTATCAGCAAGCGAAAAATCGCCAAATACTCTAGTAATACCTTTAGATTGAGAGTAAAGATGACCTTTAGTTATACAGGTAGGAAGTTTTTGTTTTTTAAGCTCCTCAAAGCTCGACCAAGAACTATTACTCAAAATATCAAACCACTCAATAGAGACCATTGGATATTTTTCTATTTCATTTTTAATTTTTTTTGGAATTAAAATTTTTTTCTTATTTTTTTTCATTTTAAAATAAACCCATATGTATTTTCGGAAGTTGTAAAAAACCCATATGTATTTTCGGAAGTTGTAAAAAACCCATATGTATCTTCGGAAGTTGTAAAAAACCCATATGCATTTTCAAGACTTTACCTTTACTGTTACTACACCAATAGATGTATTGACCAGGTGTGAATTATGAACTTCGTTAAATACTTTCATCCATTGATCACTTTTCATTAATTTTTTCTGGCGTAACGTCAATGATGTTTTTGCCTTCCCCGATTTTTTTTTCGAGTTCTGCAAGTCTGCTCTCCAATTGCTCACGATTCATTCCCTCCAATCCTACATGTTTAACTTCTCTTTTATCTACAAACATACCTGCCATTTGACCAGATCTAAACTCAGCATTTATGGCATGGCCAAATTGGCCTTTCTCTTCTGCTTTTTTACTTAAATGATCAAACCGGTTATATTTACGTAATTTATCTTTTTCTTTTTTATCCAACTCTTCTTGATATCTTTTTTCAAAATATCTTACAACATGCGGATTTAAATCCGGATTCATTAATCTAGACGCAATATCTCTTGGACCATATTCTTGTTTTGATTCATACCCAGCTTGTTTTGCTGCATCAACTTTAGATATCTTACCCCAATTTTTTACTAAGATATCCACAAAGCTTCTTTGCTTTACAGTTAACTCACTAGATAGTTTNAATTGATTCTTTTTCTTTGGCATACAGGTCAACAATACCATATTTTTATTTTTTTCTAATACCTCAATACTAGAAATTTTTTTCTCAAATCTTTTTTTACTAATAATTTGGAACGCTTTTCCCAGAATGTTTAGGAATTTTCCTAGTGTTTTCCTAGTCAATTTTGCTCTAGAATTATTGATTTATATAGTATTTTCCTAGTTTCCTAGCTATTTCCTTACAAATAAAATTTTTTTATTTTTTTATTTCTAGTGTGTAGGTATGTAGGAATCGTGGCCCGTGACTAGTGTTGCAATTATGCAACAGCCAAGGTACACGACCCTTGACTTAAGTTGAAATATAATTATATAACGTATATCCCTATAGGATGCCCTGAGTTTTACTGCTCCTAAAAGTTTGGCTCAGGGTTTACAAACATATTCCCATACAGTAATAATTAAATGTTATTGTTTTTCATAATAATAACTCCATTTTTAGTTATCATTTCCCTGGAGTCTACCTTTCGGCTCCAGGGTTTTAATTTACAATTTTTATTATTTAAGTTATAAAGATAATATGTATCTCTTCAAAAAAAGATTACATAAATTCATAAAGCTCTCTTTTAGGCCACCGTGACTAAACTTTTACCGATAAAAAAATATTACTAATCAATTCACTTTTTATTTTACTTATATTACCCCTAGCTCTTAGCATTGCGATTCTTAACACAGCACGCTGCTCCTTATTTTTTTCTTTTCGATGTCTATGATAAAGTTCATTATATTCTTTCCATTTAATATGTTTTAGATGAAAAGTAATCTCAAAATTTTTTAAAGCTTTTTTATATCTTAGTTTAATCTCTTCCGGATCCCAACCGGCCCACCAACAAATTTGATCAAAGTCTTCAGAATCACTAATCCAATCGTGTGCATCTATTTTCGTTAAAGCTGATTTTCTATCCGTATTATTAATTCGAACGTCCTCCATTGCATTTAATATGACATGTCGCCATAATTTCTGTTCATTGTTTTGATGGTTTTCGTTAATGAGATCAGATGCTATGTTAGTGCCCATAAGTTTTAATAAGTCTGGTGAGTAGATCACTATAATATCCCTTTGAATTATTCCAATTAAAAGAGGATGCGATCTCCCAATGATGATGAATATCATCCATGATTAGGGTGATATCTGCGCCATTCAGTTTTTCATCTTTAATAAATTGTTGCAATTGATCAAAGTCACTTATTAAACTATGTTCCATACCAAGATTATAACAAATTGTTAACATCTCTGGTACCTTTTATAAGTTTTAAATTTACAACATTATCTCCATTCTTATCATTTTTATNCATTGATCTTATGTCAGTTGCGTCTCGTAAAAATTGCGGGCCAAACTCTGGGTACTGAAAAGTAACACCATTTAATAAAGCATAGATAGTAGAAGTTATTTTTTTATATTCAGTCTTATTTAATTTTTTAGCGCATATTACCATGCACTTAGTTAGATCAGTGATACCATCCGTGTTCTTTGCCATTAATAAAGTCCCATATTATTTTTAACGCTGCCTGGTATACAGGCTCTTCTAGTTTAGTTTGTCCGTGAAGCGTGGAACCTTTTCCATTACAAAAGATACATGCTGCTTTCATTAGAGATGCAGGGGCCAAGATTTGGCCAGATCCGTTGCATTCTTTACAGTCAATGACCTTAATACCTTCTATATTAATTTTTTTCATAGTTGTAAAGTATATAATGTATGCACTACCTTGGTCTATACCAGATCTAGTGCTTCTGAGCGTATATCTTATGCTTTGCCAGTATTTCTAAAGTTTTTATTCTTTTACCAGCTTTCTTTAATAATTGTTGTAATGTTTTTTTCTGAGCATTTAATTGTTCTACATGATCTTTTAATTCTTTAATTTGCATTATGTCTCTCTCTAAGTTTTAAAAAAAATTTTTTACAAACTCTTAACATCCTATCAAATACAGACTCTGCGTTTTTAAGTGCAATCTTATTTCTAACAAAACCATTTACTTTAAATGTTAGAGTGCTAGTCACAGCATCGTATTCAATAGTAAAATCTTCTTTACCTTTATTTTTAAAATCTACCTTAATATATTCTGCGGGAGACTCAGGCATTCTTTTTCCTTATAGTATCTTTACCTTTACTAAATACTTTAGCTATTTTATGTTTACCCATAACCTTAGCCCTTTGCTCACCAACTGTTAAAATTTGTATTTTCCTTGCAAAAGGTTTATTGATGTTCTTTACTTTTGTTAACTGTATTAACGGCATCTTCATAAGTTGCAAACTTTATGCCAACAGTATCTTTAGGATTCTCATCAGTGTATAACCTTCTACCAGAACCTTTTGGTTTTTTTCCGGTCCCTTTTTTAGGATCAGCCATTACTTCCTCCGTTTAGTAATTTCTTTTTATAAGCATCCGGTGTAATTTTTAATTTCTTAGCTTCATAAGAAATATGATTATCTATTAGTTTAGATATCATTGCACCAGGAGCTCTGAACTTGTTTTTACAAATACCCTTTAATAATTTGTAATCACCAAGTCTTACTGCAATAGACTTCCACTTAGTTGTGTCCATCTTTTACCTCCATATCGGGTGTTAATATTAATGGATCTTCTGACTCAATTAAACCCAATTGTTTTTTGAGTTCCTTATTTTCTGCTCTTAGTTTTACTACTTCAGCACCTAGGTCATCAATACCTTTAGTTATTTTATCAAATAAAGGGTCAACAGATTTTTTAATGTCTGTTCTTGCTTTTAAAGACATAAGTGAGATTATTTTACTTACCATTAGTTATCCTCTTGTTGTTTGGTTTTTATTTCATCGTGCACTAAAGCTGTAGCAAATCCATTAGATATTGGATTATGTTCCTTGCCAGATTCATCCATGATTTTTATTTCACAAATAGAATCAACATACATAGAAAAATCCGTAGAGTCTTCAACCGGGCAGCCCTGGATGTCATGTGTCGGAATTGTCGCTAATTGTTCGTCTACCTTTTCTATGGTATCTTTTAACAATATAGATTTACTTTTTAGTTTCACGTAATCTTATATATATGGGAGATAATCATAAGTCAATGAAGTTTTTATTAACAATAGTAATGTGTAGTAGTGTGGCTAATACTTGTATGCCACCTCATAGTTTTAATAAGTTATACCCAACAAGCTATGAATGTATGATTGATGGGTATCAAAAATCCCTTGATAAAACTGTTGAAATAGGTAAAGCTGAGATTAATAAACATGGGATTTATTTGAAATTTGACTGTAGAGGAGTAATTCCAGAAGAAGAAGCAACTTAGAATGATTCTAAAATATATACTTATGGGCACTGTTTGTTGGACCTTAAATGGTGTTGAAAAATGTGCTCAGGCCATCAATTTAAACGTCTCAGACCTTAATAAATGCAAGCATATATCCGATATGAGCGGTAGGTCATTTAAAGAGAGAATCGCAAAATTAGGGGGCTCTATGACCTTCCTAGAGGGTCATTGTATGGCCATCGACAATGATGGATGGAATATTGACGAATCTCTCAAAATATCTTATACTATCCTATGAAGACTTATCGTATCCAAGCCCGTCACGGAGAGTCTTATATAGACCATACCTTAAAGGCGGATAATGATCAGGATGCCTTAAATAAGTTTTCAAAATTAGTAAGCGAAGGCCAAGTTAAAGTTAAAGATGAAGGCTTTTTTCTTGGTAATAGAGTTTACATAACTTTTGAGGAGGTAGACAGCAATGTCACTACAGGAGTTGGTATCGAAGAAGTTACAGCTGGAATCGAAGTGGGCCAGCCAAGCGTTATCACAGGGTAGAGTTACCCCAGATATGAAATGGATCGATATCGAATTAAAAAGCCTAAAAGTTAAAATCAACGACCAAAGTGTTGTTGATGCTAAAGTAACTTTGAACGGCCAGTAGTTATTTAAAAAAACTACTCTTTTGTCTTAGGGATTCTGCCGACTTTTTAAACTCATAGTGATTTATAACTTTCATAAGTTTATCTCTTTTAGCTGTCGAATATTTAATTAATTTTTTTGCAACTCTTAAAGCTTGTTGATGGCTGCATCTCCATCTCCATTGTGGTTTTCTACCAAGACCTTTGTTTTGTTTATGATGTATAGTTCCCTCTCTAATAACATTATGAAACATTTGTACAGTTTCAAGATCTGTCATAGCAATCTCTAAAGCTACATTCCATTTTTTATGATTTTTATCTTTAACTCTATACTGAGCATAATTAACATTACCCTCACCATCAAATAGGCCAGCACACCAGCCAATCATTATTTCACTTTGCTCCACCCCAACTCCTTCCTAACTTGTAATCGGTTACAGAAGGTACCTTAAACTCGATAGCACTTTCCATAATCTTTTTTATTTCTAATGCGTGCTCCTTGTTTTTTATATTAAAACATAATTCATCATGTATTTGTAGAATAGGTAAATGACCAGACTCAGCACAATTTAACATAGCTTGTTTAGTTTGATCTGCTGATGAACCTTGTATTAATCTATTTAATGCTTTGTAAGTATAAGCTCTTTTTATATTATCTCTTCCATATTTTGCGACAGCGTTATCATAAGTTTCTGCTTGATGCAGACCAAAATCTCTGGTTTCCCATTTATCAAATCTACATTTTCTTCCACGTTTAGTTCTTATAACACCCTTATCGCTAGCTGTTGACATGCATCTATCAGATAACATTTTAACAAACGGGACTTTTTTATTATATTTAGAAATTAATTGTTCTGCTTCATCTTTTGATAAACCTAAAGATATAGCTAATTTGTTTTTACCCATACCATACATCAATCCTAATCCGATTGTTTTAGCCTGGGTTCTTTCAATACCTACTAAATCGGCAACTGTTTGATGAAAGTCAGCTTGACTATTTTGATAGGCTTCAACTAATTCATTAGAACCTTCATAACCCTCTCCAATGCTAGCTGCATAATGAACCGTCATGCGTGGTTCTTGTTGCGAATAGTCAAAACTACCCCATTGATGGCCCTCTTCAGGTATAAATAAACTTCGTATCTTAGGTCCAAAGTCTTTATTTCTTGCCGGTACTTGCTGTAAATTTGGATTACTCATGGACAATCTTCCTGACACAGTTCCGCCACTATCTGATCTTAATTGATTTATTTCTGCATGTATCCTTCCCTTGACCTGGTATTTCATGATAGAAGATAAAAACGTATTATGAAATTTATTTACTTCACGAGCCTGTACAATCAATCTTGCAATATCATGTTTGCAATTAACCAACCAATTCTGAGTAAATGATGGTTCCTTGGTTTTTTCAGTGCGTGGGTAATCTATTTTTAACTTATCAAAAGCTCTGGCAACTTGGCGTGCTGCCCAAATGTCTATGTCTAATCCTGTTAATTTTTGTATTGCCAACAGCAATTCTTTCTCTTGGTGTTGCATTTGTTTACGTAATCGTTCAGCTAACTCCACTTCTACTCTTACCCCTCGTTGACGCATTTTTATAAGAATAGGAATTAAATCTTTTTCTAACTCCCAAACAGTAGATAAACTTTGTGTTTGGATTTCTTGTTTAAATCTTTGCCATAATAATAAGGTAAGTCTTGCGTCTTGTTCTGCATAATATCCAACATGTTCAGCGGGTAACATCCACATATCTTTTTTAGGATCTACACCATGAGCTGCTGCTGCTTCTTTTAAATCGGTTTCTGCTTTTATCTCACCTAAATAATCTATTGATAAACTATTTAATGAATACTGGTATCTATTCTCATCAATTAAAGCTGCTGCTATCATTGTATCTATTATCTCACCATTTACTTTTATACCAGACGCTTCAAGCCATCCTACATCATATTGAGCGTTATGAAATATTTTAGGACATGGTAATGCACATATTTTTTTCATGTAAGCTTTAACTTGCTCAGGAATCATATTACCCCCACCTAAATGACCGAATGGAAAATAACCTTGCCATCCTTCTACTGCTACAGCAAAACCAACTATCTCACCTTTGTTAGTAGCCCATCCTGCTCCGTAACCATTAGAAATACCATCATCTTTTGTTTCTAAATCAATTGCAATCTCTTTAGCTTGAGATAAATCTTTATACTCACCAGGTGTATTCCACATTGATTTTTTAAAAGTCATTGATAATTGTAAACTCACTGGGTCCCTTGTATTGAATATCTTAATACAGTTGTCCAAGGATTAAAGTCATAATCTTTTACACAACCCGTTAATATAAGAATTAAAATTATAAATATTATTTTAATCATTCATTTTCAAATGATTTATCTTCAGCTAAATTTTTTAGCTCATAATCATAAGAACCTTTCTCGTGTTCATCAGTTATCCATTTAGCAGAGTTTTCTACTGACCATTTTCTAGTTCCAACTAATCTATGTATAGCATTTTCATGAGGGTTGATACCCATAGATGGATCATAAATTTTTAATCTGTTGTTAGGTTGTATTGCATAGTTACCATCTTCTAATTCAATTACATGACCACATTTATGTTGGTCCGGCTTTTCAGAATAGCCAAAATTTAGTTCGTTAAAATCACCAGCGCACCAGTCAATGGTAAATAAATACTTACCTTTTCTTTTTACTTTTCTTCTAGATGTATATTGCATTGTGCATCCAGCTATCTCATAAAATGTTGTGACAGATACATTATAACTAAAGCTATCCCACATAACCAACTCATCAAGAGGTAGTTCTTTAACTCCCGGTTCTTTACAAAATGCTGATATTGGAGCTCTCCACCACAAACCACCATCCTCCATTAAAAAATGAAACAAAGGTACTTGATTTGGTATTGAGCTAAATCCAAAGACTCCTACTTCAAAATATTTATCATGAGAATCCTTTTGATCTCTAAGGTAATTACCTCTTACATAACATTCTATAATCGGTATATTTGCATTTAAATAAGCCATTATAATTTCTTTTTAAGTTCCTTCAAATATTGTTCATTCTCTCTTTCTTCTGGACTTTTTCTATTTATAACAAAGTAAGTAATTATCGCTCCTATAGTAACACAACCCATGCCATAGAAAAACATCCCAATTCCCATTGATGCTGTCATTTTTCCTCCTTTATATGTAAGTTACCTGCTATTGATATTCTTTTTTCGTCAGAATTAAAAGCTAAAACTTGATGATTAAATGGAGCAGGAAAAAATATTACTTTGCCCTCGTAATCTTTATTTAATAAAATACTATCTTTACAAATTTGTCCTAATGTATTGGTATATACTATTTGAAAATTACCTTCTTTATTTTTTACATTGTTAGGTAGGGTAATCCAAAAAACAAAACTGTATACACCTTGATGATTATGTAATGGAATGATTTCATTTTTTAAATGTAAGTTAATCCAACATGGACCCAGAGTTAACTTAAAATTTTCTTCATAGTATTTACCATAATTTTTTTCATAAAGTTTTACTAACTCAAGAATATAATCTTGTATAAATTTTCTACTTTCCTTTACCTCAAAATGTTTAGGTACATTATGCCCTGTTATGCCGGTTACCCATACGTTGTCATCAGAGATATTTTTATCACATTCTGTTCTTAATTGTTCAAATAATTGATGTGGAGTTTGTCCAATGAAATATCCGAAGTTAAAAAAGTTATAACCTTCTATGTTATTTTTGCCTGGCATCTTTAATATGTGCAATTTCTAAATCACAATAATGTTTTATTTTTTCTAGATCTTCAACTGGCTTACCCTTTTTAATATATCTACAAACGTATTTAATAATGTTTGCTTGTAATGGGTTAAGGTTATTAGTCCTTATAAAAGTCCATGGTTGTATTTTAAAATTTTTATAATGGGATCCTCCGACTTGTTTGCCGTCTGGAAATGTCTGGTCAAATAATTCTTTATTTGTCATTTTTTTCTTGGACATAAATTAAATAGTCTGCACCCAATGGGTAGTTATATTTATAGTCAGTTCTTAATAAATGTAAAGTTTTTCTTGCTCTAGTTGAGCCTGTATACCAAACTTTTTTTTCGTTAATTTTTTCTTCTTTGTTTTTGTTATTATAATGAGATGGATAGTTTCCCTTACTATACAACACTACATTGTTTGCTTCTCCACCTTTGACTGAGTGTATTGTATCAATCGTGATCCGTGGGTCTTTATCTAATTCAGCTTGGCCATAGCGTCTTAACAATCTAATAAAATGTCTTACTTGATTCGGTTTAAAGTTACGTCTCAATATCCAAAACCAATGTTTCTTTTTATCTTTATCCTCAAGAGTTAACCCACACCATTCCTTTAATTCTGTAAAATTGTACTCTCTAAAATCTGGTTCTTTCATCCAAAATTTATCTGATCTATAATCTGGTTTTTCTAATTGTCTTATATATTGGTACATGTTTCTGGCTGACCGTTTATCTATTTTTTTATCATTACTTACTGCTGTCCAAGATTTAATGGCTAGCCATTGTTTTTCATCAAAACATTTTGTGTCTTTGTTATCTTTAAAATATAATCCTGCATCTTTAGCTAACATTCTCAATTCATTTACAGCTTTGTTTACTCGACCTAATATAAACCAGTCACCATCCAAAGATTCAAATGGTATTTCTTTAAATGATAAATAGCTTTTAACATATCCATCAGCGTCTTCATGTTCATAATCTTTTTCTTCACTATCTAATATTCCTCTTCTAATTATCTGTGAAAATTTATATATGGCCTCACCAAATCTTCTTGTCTTACGTAACTTTACTTTTCGACCAGGAAAAAATTTAGTAAAATATTTAGAGTCAGCACCATTCCATTTATATATACCCTGATCATCATCACCGGCTAAGTATATTCTATCTACTTTATCTGCCATCTTATAAATTACAGACCATTGCAGCGGAGTAAAATCTTGAGCTTCATCTAGTATTAATACTTTCAGACTAGGAAAATCTACTTCCTTAATTGTTCTCTCAATCATATCATCAAAGTCAATAAAAGATCTTTCGCCCCCTCCTTGTTTGTAATGTTCATAGGTAGATATTTTTCTTTGGAAAACGACTAGAGAATCTTTTTTATAACTTTCTTTTTTGTATGCTTCTTCTGGACTAATTAATAAATTTCTGGCTTTACTGTAAATACCTAATGACCAATCTTTATAAGTAAAATTATCATCAGCCAATCTAGTATCAGATGTTTTTATTATTTTAGTTTGGAGTGCAAAATCAATTGTGCAGTGCTTAGGATCAAATACTTCTTCACTAAAGTATCTTCTGCAATAAGTATGTAGTGTTTTAAATCTTAAAAAATCTTCCGATGAATAACCCGGAAAGGCTTCCATCGCTCTGCTTACCGCTGTGTTTACAGCTTTGTTTGTAAAAGATAAATATGCAATTTGTTGTGGAGGTATACCTTTTTTCATATGACCTTTTAAAACTTTTTCGATAAGTGTATGAGTTTTACCAGTGCCCGGTGGTCCAAATATTTTTATTGTTTTGTGATAAAGTTCCTTGAGTTTTTTAAGTTCTAAATTTTCCTGTGTGGTACTCATCGTCCATCTCCGAAGTTTTATCTTTTATTTTTTGTTTTATTTTACCATGATCTACAAAGGATGGCATCTCTACTTTCCAAACATTTTTTACACCTTCATGATATTCTAACCTTTCACATCCTAATAAACTTAAAGCTTCGCTAGCACTTTTAAATGTTTTATCGTTGCCTAAAAATTTTTCAAAAGTTATTCTTCTAAAATAACAAGTATTAGTTTTAGAATCTAAGACAACATAATTATCTTTTAATTTTTCATAGTCGTCTTCCTCAATATGTGCTTCAAAAAACTTTTTAAGAAAAGTATATTTCTCTTCACCAAGTGTATCTTCAAATTTCATTTTATCATTTTCAACAGCTTGAGTAACAATTTCTCTAAGCATTAATTCAAATGGTGGTGGCCCAGACTTTGGTCTTGGCAACGTCATCCAATATATTCCATATCTTAGCAATTTAGTTCTCCAAGATTTCTCATCCTTCATATCCTCTGGCGTAACTATTATATATTGGTCTTGATATTTAAATGAATACTCAATTGACTTTGTGCTTTTAATAAAACTTATTTCAGTAAAGTCTGTAACGATAGGAGGAGGTTGTGATCCTATACCTAAAGCTCTAAATCTACATTTATCTTTATCACAAAGAGGTGTATTACATTTTAAAGCATAATCTTTTTTACTCACTGAGTTGGCAACAGTTGCAATTACTTCTCTATCTGGAAGTGGGGATGCAAATATTTGTTTGTTACGTTCAAGTAAAATAGTAGTTATTTCTTTTTTAGATAAATTGCCATCTGCTTTTTTCATTTCAAGAACACCCATATTGAAAAGCAAATCGTTTCTATGGTTCCCTGTCCATTTTTCCTGGATCATTTTTTGGCAGCAAGGTGGATACTGTTTCCAATTGCTCTCTGGTTCATATTGTTTTATATTCTTGTTTAAAGATTGTAATGAAATTTTTTTTGATTTTGCTAATTGTAGGAATGCTCCTATCAACATTGGTGTATTATGCTCATTATATGCAAACTCTGTTGTGGAGTCTTTATTAAAGTAAGGCATATTTAAGCACTTGTTCATTGGAAAAACTTCTAATGCCTGAAAAAAATTATTGTTTATGTCGTCTAATTCTTTTTTAACTTCTTTGACTGGATAAAATTTATCAAGAAATAAAAATAAATGTAAACCTCCAGATTTAGATCTAACAGGTATCAAAGGTAAATTATAATCTCTAATTATATCTACAATCTTTTTTTGGTTATAATCTTTGTAATTATGTGGATCGATATCAATACATCCCCATTTACAAGTGTCATTATCTGTTTCTGGTTTTATACCTATTCTTGTAGAACCTTCTAAATGCTCCTTCCAAATTTGTTTACTAACAGGAGCGTGGACCGTGAGAGTTTGAGATTCTCTTTTGCCCCGTTCATCTACCTCCCCGGTAAGAGAGGTAGTGATGAACAGTTTAGAATTTCCCTCAAATAAATTTAAGAGATCAAGTTCCATTAAAATGGTGTTGTTTCTTTTTTCTCAATCTGTTGGTCAGAAAAATCAACCTTACCAAATATGTCACTTTTCATTGCACTATTATAAAAACCTTGACATGCCTCAAGTGTTTTTAAATGCTCCGATGTGTTCAAGTATTTGTCAAAATCTATTATCCAGCCATACCAACTGTTAACTGAATTAGATTCCTTAGTTGATGTTAATCTGTAAGTGGTTGACCAAGTAGGCGGTGTGAAAAAACCTTTTTTACCTTTGGCTTTTCTAGTCATCATCATAGAATTCCAAGTCTTTGATTTTTTCTTTTGTGTTGATTTCATAGCAATCAATGCTTGTTCAATTGGATTATAATCTTTATCCAAAATAAAAACAAAATGATTACCTGTATCTTCAACATAGTTACCATTTGGTAGTCTATCTTTGTTATCATCTCCCCTTGTCGTTTCACTCATAATGGCTGGATCAAGGTGAATATTAACTGGTCTTCCAGGACTATCACCTCTATCTTTCCATTCATTAAAAGTATTTATATATAGACAAGGTACAACAATGATACCTTCTTTACCTTTCCATAAGTTACCAGATGTTTCACTGTATATGTCACCTTTTTTAGCGGTTTCAATATACTTACCATCGCTTTCATCAAGCACTGGTGAATTAGCATAAAGTAATTTTAGGATTGGTAGTTTTTGATCTCGAGCAGTTACATACTCTTGACCTTGGCCTGACAAATCTTCTAAATTAATTTGCGCAGGTAGATTAGCTGCCTTTTTTACGACCTCTTTGGCTTGAGGTTTTGCTTGTTGCTCTTGTGACATTGTTACTCCTTCGTTGTTATTTTAGTCTTGTTTGCAACATAAGTACCGAACAGTTCAGCAGGCACACTTCTACCTAAGTCTTCAATTTGTTCTCTTACAAATCCTCTTAATGTTGAAGGGTGCACAGATTCTTTTTGTTTAACTGCTAGTCCTTTGTCTTTTAATTCTGCAACCAAAGCCTTAGCTTCATTATCTTGGTTTCGACCAAACTCTAGTGATACTTGATTTTTTATTAGATCACCATGTCCGTTTTCTCTTAACCATGTAAATGCTTCTTCAGATCTGGATACAGGTATGCGTGCGGAATAGAAGGGCTTAACCTCAACAGATGAACCATCTTTGAGTTTAAGCATTGCTATACCCGCTTGTTGCATCAAGTTTGGAATTGTTTGCTCAGAAAGAGTCGTTTCAGCTTCTTTTAACTTTTTTAGTTGTTCTTCAGCCGTGTTTATTTTTTTCTGAGTTTCCAATAACTTGTTGCAAGATTCGGCAATATCTTTCGACATGCCAGTATCTACCGATACGGTAGATTCTGCTTCTAAGTCCATAAGAACCTCCTGGCGAATCAATATATTATTCGTTTGATTAATGCAATCAAATAATTTAAAAAAGTGTTAAATGTATAACTACAAAACTAACCCTTTTGATCATCAAAGGCATGCACTAACACAAGGAGCAAAAGAAAAAAATTTTGCTTATTTTATGGAGATGGGTACAGGTAAAACAAAAGTAGCTATCGATAATGCGTGTTATTTATATCAACAGTGCTTAATAAATTATTGTATAGTTATAGCACCAAATTCGGTATATCAAAACTGGCAAAAAGAAATTAGTGTTCATTCACCAGAAAAACACAATATATGGACATGGAAAGTAGATCCAGAAAAAAAGTTAGATTTGAATGATTCTAAATTACTTTTTATTTTAATGAATGTTGAGGCTTTATCACATAAATCAGGTATAAAATTTTTAGAAAAAATATTACAACTCATAGGTTTAAGGAGTATGATGGTTGTAGACGAAAGCACTACAATTAAAAATCGTACAGCTCGTAGAACAAAAGCAATTGTTAAACTCGGTCAATATATCAAATACAAAAGAATATTAACTGGTTCACCAGTAACTAAATCACCATTAGATTTATTTACTCAATGCGCATTTTTAGATTGGAAGCTGTTAGGTTATGAAAGTTTTTTTACTTACAGATCTAGATATGCTGTTATGCATACAATGGAAATGAATGGCAGACAAGTAATGTTCCCTAAATACTATACAAACCTAGACGAGTTAGAACATAAATTAAAAAATTTTTCCTATCGCTGTAGAAAAAAAGATTGTTTAGATTTACCTGATAAACTTTATGCTCAAAGATATATCGATATGACTGATGAACAAAATAAAGTTTACAATGATCTTAAAAAAAGAGCTCTTGCAATAGTCAAAGATGAAACAATATCTTATGCAAATAAACTAACAGAAGTATTAAGATTACATCAAGTAGTCAATGGTTTTGTAAAAACTGATGAGGGTAATATCAAAGAATTTAAAACTAACCCGAAGTTAAAAGAATTGATGAGTATATTGGAGGAGACAGAGGACAAGTGTATCATATGGGCCAATTATGTTTTTAATATAAATCAAATTAAAAAAGCCATAGGAGATGAGTATGGAAAAGATTCAGTGGTTTCGATATACGGAGAAGATTCTGTCAATGTACGTAAAGATGCTGTTGAAAGTTTTCAACGTAATGACAGATGCCGTTTCCTTGTTGGTAACCCTACTGTTGGCGGTTACGGTCTTACCCTTACTGCTGCTAGGTATGTTATATATTTTAGTAATAGTTACAATCTTGAAGTCCGCCAGCAAAGCGAAGATCGTGCTCATAGAATTGGTCAAGGTGCTAAAGTCACATATATAGATTTAATAGTAAATAAAAGTATTGATGAAATGATATTAGGTTCTTTAGAAGGTAAAATAGAAATATCTGCTAAGACTCTTGGGGAGGAGGCTCAGAAGTGGCTTTAAGTTTTTCATAACGTTCAACTCTTTCAAACCATTTATTTTCATATTCATCTAATTTTCTAGCATCCATTTTAAAACCCTGATAGATACCATCTTTAGTACAAATACATATTAAGCCTTGATCTATTGGTCCATATTGTTTTTGATGAGCTAATGAGTATGCTGCTATCTGATAATAATAATCCTCAATCCATTCTTCTTTTTTTAATTTGTTAGATTGTTTAAAGTCAATTATAGTTGGCTTTTCATCATAGAGTCCAACTAAGTCTGTTGAACCTGCCCATCTGTTTTCGTAAGCAAGACTGACTTCATTACCCCAAACTGTTTTAAGTAATTCTAAATTATTTATTATTTCATGTGCCATCATTCTAGCCTGTTCACCCATCTCAGATAAATTTAAATATCCTTTACCGTTAATATATTGTTCTAAAACATAGTGCATCTCGGTACCTCTGCTAGCTGCTTTTTTAGTTACAGCTTGTGCTTCTTGATAACCTACTCTTGCTCTCCATGCATCTAATGATTTTCTTTTCTCATCTGATTGTGTAGCCGATAATATTGTAGTGACAGAAGGTACTTTAGATTCACCTACATTATAGGTTCGTGGCCCGTCATTATCGTTTCGTGTGTATTGTGAGTATTTGTATTTCTCTTCTCTTGTAAGATCAGTGACTATAAATTTATTTTTTTCTTGAATAAGACGCACAAGGTCTTTTAATTTAATTTCATAACAAGTGCAACAACTATTCCCATCAGTGTAGTTATTATAAACGCAGAACTAGAAATCATTATCTTTTCTAATCTGTGTATATCTTGATGCAAGTCTTTAATTTTTTTATTTGTCTCTCTTTGCATTATAAGACAAAGTTTTTCGTGATCATCAATTCTTTGATGAGCTAGTGAATCTTTATGAGTTAACTTTCTTGGCACTTACAATACCTCCCTTATTAAAAAGATTTAAAGTTTGTGCTAGTTGCATTCTTTCCATATTATTATTAGTCATCGGTAAATTTGATCTTCTAACCTCTGGTAGAGGTGTAGAGGCTACAGCTGGATCTTCACTTTGAGGAGTTGAAGTTTCTAATCTAATTTGTATTGGTTCTCCATCACCAGGATTTTCTTCTGGGACAACATCCATGTTTTTAAACTCTCCTTTAAACATTTGTGCTAGTGTATCTTGGTTAGCTTCAATGTTACTTTGTACAATAGCATTCTGTTCCTCAGTAATAATGTTAGCACCAACTAAACCTGAACCTAATTGAGACATGTATCTAGTATAACCAGCAACGTTGCCAGTTGTTGTGCCTTTCATACCTTCGGTTACAAGTTTCATTAATTTAGGATTAGAAAATAATCTAGCTAAAGCTGCTGGACCTAATATAAATACACCAGCAGAGCCTACATCTAAAGTACCTGTACCTAATGCTAGTGCACCCCCTAACTGTGAAATTGCACCCGCTTCTTTTAATTGTATAAAGATTGTACCTCTTCCTTTACCAGTTGTTCCTGGTCTAAAAATTTTACCTTCAGCAAATCTTAATGCTTCTACATATTCATCTAGCATTCTTGCTTCTGTAGAGTCTATTAAACCACCTTTTTCTATAAAGGATGCATAATCATCCTTAACAAATTTTCTAGCTGCTGCTGCATCTAAGTAAGTATATTGTGCATCATTCCTAGTAGTCTTATCTAAAAATCTTTTGAAAAAATGTCCTTTAATACCTGATATCATTTTATCTTGTTCTGCTTTAGGAATTAATGACGTTCCTGCTTTTGTTTTAGCTCTTATTATATCTAAAAATTCATCTGTCACTGATTTTTGATTTGCTCTTAAAATCATTTCTCCAATTTTTTCTTGACCAAATTCTTTACTAGCTATTGATTTAAAAAGTTGTTTATTAAAATTATTATTTCCTAGTTTAAATAAATCAACCAAGTCAGATCGTTGTGATCTTAATGCTGTTGGTAGAGGAGCTTTCTCTAAATATGCTGCTAATCTTTTTAATAATTCTGCTTTTACTTTTGAACCTTCAACAGATACAGGGTTGAATTGACCAACTCTTTCATATGCTCTTTGTATTTGTCTAAAGTTTGCATTGCCTGGTACGGCATTCATTGTGTTAGTTAGTAATTCAGTTGCATCGCTAAAATTTTTTGCAAATGGATCGTCAGCTAACTGTTTTAATTTATCAATTGAAAATTTGCTTAAATTATCTACGGTTTCAGTTACTCCTTCTTGTGCATTCCAAACTTTAATTTTACCTGTGTTAGTTTGTAAAGTTTCTAAAACTTGATCTCCTATTCTTTGATTAATTCTATTAAACCCTTGTGATACTATTCTTGTATGTAACTGTTGGCTGTTCTTTAAAACGTTTTGTATCATTACACCAAAAGCTTGAGGATCAATAACTTCAGAGTCAACTGCTTTGAGAGAATTTTCAACTAGTTCATCTATACCGCCAACTAAACTTAATCTTGCACCACCAGACGCAGCTCTCATTCTACCAGCTCCAAACAAAGATGTTTCAGCAATTGATTGTAATTGATCAATGACTGCATTCTCAGTTATCATAGCAGGTGTAATACTTCCTGCTTTAACTTGTTCTAGAAAATCTCCACCATATTTTTGTTCTAATGCGCCTATTGTTTTTTGTGCTCTGCCAGCATCTTTTAAATTTTTTATTTGGTCTGCTGTTAATCCTGGATATTTTTTTTGAAATTCAGCTAATTGTTTTGTAGTTAGTTTAGCACCCGTACCTACCTGACCTAACAATTGATAATATGCTTTTTGTCTTTCGAAAACTTTGACGGCAGCATCAGCAGTCTGTAATTTGTTTACAGATCCAGTTGCTACTTTGTTGTATAATTTAGATAATCCACCGGCTAGACCAAAACCTAATATCTCACCAAATGCACCTTGTGCTGCTCCTCTAGCAACTTCTTTTACAATACTTTCTTTGGGATCCCAAGCTTGAGCAACGGCAGCTCCGGTACCACCCCCAGCTGCAGCCCCTGTTGTAGCAAAACCTATTTTTCTTACAGTATTTGCATTTATGTTTAATAAAGGTCTAGCTATTCTTGCAACTCTAGCTGCCAGTCCTGCGGTAGCAATCAATGAACCACCACCCGTTACAGGAGCAAGAGCTGCACCTGCTACACCACCGGCAATTGCTAAACCAACCTCGGCAACTATTCTTTTAAAATCTGGACCCGCTAAATAATCTTCTGTATCTTTATTATATTTACCTTTTTGTGCATCAGTTAATACATCTTCTGGAGTGATAGTGAATTCACCTTGATCTAAAATAGGGCTACCTGTTTTTTCATCAGACATATTTCTAGCACCTAAAAAAGTTTCAATAGCTAATTGTTCTTGTGAAGTTGGAGTGTCTCCTGCTATTTTAAATTTTTGTCCTGATACAACTATCTCTGCCATAATTAATTACCTGTAACATCTACGACATCACCATCTTTTTTATAATTAATATCTTCTGCTAAATTAAATACAAGCTGTTCAGTTATTCCTGAACCTTCCATTATATTCATAGCATCCTCAAAAGTTATATTATTATCCTCTTGTATTTTAATAGTGTCGTTTATGTATTTATTTAAAGTTTCCATTTTAGCTTCAAATGTTACTTCTGTATCAGAAACTTGCGGAATCATACGTTGTATTCTTTCTGCTTCTTGTTCAGATACAGCTGCTCCTGAAATAGCTCTACCTAAAAATGATGTTGTTTGTTGTATGTTAGCTTGCAGTCTTGCAAATTTTCTTGCAGTCTTAGTACCTAAAACTTTTGTCAAAGGAGCTATTTGTCTATAAGATAAAGGTCCAACAGGTCTACCTAATTCTACATAATCTGTTGCTATATCAGTTAATCTACCTTTGATAGCCATCAATTCTTTTTTTTGTTTAATTGAGGCAGCATCAGGCTTGTATGGTATTTTTAAATTTCCTTTGGCATCTACTTGTGCAATAGTTCCTGGCGGTAAATTCATATCTTTTACTTCAGCTGCACTTAAAGTTCTAACACCCTTACCCTCACCTTTAGCTTTTTCTAAAGCAATAATATTTGGCACTACTTTTTCTAATCCTGTGCCGGCAGCTCTCAATACACCTTGAAGATTTGATTCACCAGGTCTTGTAGTAGACTGTAGAAGAGGTGCAGCAAATGTAGCTGCAATAACAGCTTTTTGTTGATTAGTAAGACCTCCTTCTTGAAATTTAGGTATTGAAGTAATACCACCTTTTGCAAAAGTTTTTATTTCTTTACTTTTGGTTTCAAGATATCTTTTTTTGAACATTGGTCTTAATAATGTTTTATCCATGATTACCTCGGTTGCATTATGTTATAAGCGGAGTACGCACCTAATCCTGCACCTAAAGCTTGGCCTAAAGGATTAGAGCCTGGAGCAGTTGTTTGTGTAACTGTACTACTTGCTGTTGGTAAATTAGTCATTATACCTTTTAAGAATTCTATTCTTTGGAATGGTTCATACGCTCTTTGTAAAGCTGTTTGTCTAGCTGCTGTTAAAGCTTGCTGGCCTATGCCTCTTTGTAAAGCACCACCCTGCATTTGAGCCTGTATATCACCTAAAGACATTGCTTGTTGTTGTGCACCTAAAGCACCTTGCAATTGCCCTACGTTGATACCGGTTTGGGTTTCAAGATTTCTTTGTCTCTCTGCTGCTCCTAGTGCAGTGTTAAAACCTGATGCTAAAGATTGTCCAATATTCGCTTGCCTAGCTCTTTCAATCTCAGCCTCAGCTATACCTTGTCTTGCTCCACCAAAAGCACCTGCTCCAACGGCTTGAGCTCCTAATCTGTTTGTAGCTATTTGAGCCTGTCTTGTTATCTCATCTGTTACAAAGTTTTGATATGGATTCATGAACGGAGTTAGATTAAGAGCCGTGCCCGCTGCTTGTTGCGCTCCTTGAAGAGACGCTAAACCTGAAGTAACCGCTCCAGATCCTACGCCTGTAGTTCCAAGTCTGTTTATAGCTGCTTGTTCAAGGCCCGTGATCGGTGCTACTTGAACAGTAGGAATGTTAACCGGAGTAGATGCTAACTTCGATGCTTGATCATATAAAGATAGTTTACGTGACTCAACACCTGGTGCTTCTCTCTGAGTAACTGTTTGTTGTCCTGTAGATGATGCTGGAGCAGAACTTCCACCGCCCCCAAATATAAAACTCATTATTCAAACTCCTTTGTATATAAATATCTTTTAACTTTCCATCCTTTAGTTTTTAAGAACGGTTCCCAGCCAGGTCTTGCATGAACGGCTATTCTTTTACATCCGTTTTGCTTGGCTAATGATTCTATACCTTTGGCTACTTCATCTTGCCACAATTCTCTTTTTTCACCTTTTAAAAGTATAACTTCAACCTGTTTAAAGTTAGGTAATTGTGTAATACGTGTAACAAATACACCAAAAACTTTTACTGTCTTACCATCATCTGATCCAAACATCATGAACAATTGTAAATTTTGTGCCATTATTTCTGACTTTAAATGTTCAATACTCATTGGATCGCCATCAAACTTTAAACCTTCTCTAAGCATAAACTCAACTAACATCCAATACTCATCTACAAGATGCGGAGGTATGTGTAGAGCCTCTACCTTTTTTTTAATTTTTACTTTCTTTTGCGCCATTTGTGATGTCATAAATTCTCTTTAAATTTTTTTGTTGGTTGTAAAAAAAGTCGGCACCAGCTTTTCTCATTCCTCTGAAATCACTTGGATTTGCACCCGACATAATGCCTGCACCTAACACAGCATCAGCTCTTGAAACAAATTCACCATCAGCCAGTTGTGCTAACATAGTATCTTCATCCTTATCTCCTGCGCCAGTAGCATCTTCTACATATCCTTTTGCTCTTTCATAATTAGAATAATCGTGCTCATCTTTTTCAATTTTTGAAGGTAGATAATTTACACCTCCAGTATTGTAATGTGGAATAGCTGTAGCTAAACCTCCTTCGTTTGCATAAAACATATTTGATCCAAATACATTTGAAGGTAAGTCAGACGACCCTGGCATAAACTTGCCCTCTAATTTTGCTGATTGTTCATCATATGCTTTTTTGTAATCTTCTTCTGTAAATTGTGGTTTTACTCCTTCTTCCTCCCCTTCTAATAATGGAAGAGCAGCAGCTCCTATTGCAAGTTTAGTTCCGGTATCCAGTCCCATAATTCCTGAACCCTTAATCATTTCAGGTGTAACTTTAACACCCTGTTCTTTAAGAGCAGCTACCTGTGTATCAGTTAAACCTTTTTTACCTAATAATCTTGAAAATAAATTTCCGCCCTGTTGTGTTGTATTACCAGCTTGATAAGCAACTTCTGATGCTTCAACGGCTGGAGTTTGTCCTAAAAAAGGCAATGCTTGCATTGAACTAAAAGCAGGCTTACCTGCAAACATCTGACCTATGCTTGATTGTGGTGCTAATGCACCTATTCCGTATGCTGTTCCTCCTACCAAGGCAGCATCTTTAAAAGCTGTTCTTGTTGATTTTCCTCGTAGTTTTTGTACGCCAAAAGTGGCTAATGCTAAAGTAAATGGATCCATATACAAATTTCCTTATAATACTTGATATTATCATTTTAAGATGTCCTAATCAACTCATCGTCAAATCTACCAACGTACTGATGTTCTCCTATATGGCTAATTGTTGCCTTGATATATGCGTGGCATTTACCGCCTAAAGATCTCCATCTTTTACAAAAGGCAAAATCTTCTCCTAAATAAGTGTGATTTTTAGCATCAAATTCTGTGTCAAAAAAATTATAAAAAAATTCTTTTTTCTGCATTTTACCATTAACTATTGTCTCTTGCTCTATTTTCATATTAGGCCATGCGTCTATCATTTTTTCTATTACACTTCTTTTAATTAACATACATCCTGTTGGAGAATGTGTTACTTCAATAGTTCCATCTGGCTGTATCTTTACATCATTCTCATCATGTAATTTCATAGGATATAAATTAGTAGCCATTGATAATTCTTTAGCAGTGGTTACTTTACCTTGTTTAACGTCATTTAAAGCTTTTTCCCAATTCATTGTTTTTAAAGGATAGGGTATACTTATTACATCCTTATCTAAATCGACCATTGTTTCTATATCTTTAGCATTAAAGTCAATATCAGAATCTATAAATAATAAATGTGAAAATCCAGATGTCATAAAATAGTCTACACATAGATTTCTACCTTGTGTGACTAAAGAAGATTTTACTAATTGAAACATTACCTCAATGCCTTTAAAATGACAGAATGTTTGAAATTCTAATAATGCTTGAGTGTAGTGTAATGATACTTCGCTATGCACTGGCGTAGCTACAAATATTTTATAAGGCTTTTTTGCCTGTTCAAATTTTAAGGGTTCTTTTTTCTTATTAACCCAAATTGGTTTTAGTGGATTGTTTTGCATTAAGAGCTCCTTGTAAAAAATTGGTCCATTGTTGTGCCTTAGCTTTCCAAGAGTAAAATGTCTTATAGAAAGTTTGTTGGTTTTTTAGATGTAATTGTACTTCAGGATATTTTAATTGTTCAGCTGCTTGGTCTATTGCATAGCCAAATGCTTCAGCTAATCTAGCATGGTCAGGTTCGTAATTTACATATATAGGCCATTCACTACATGTTTNATACAAAGCTCCATAGTTAGTCACCACACAATATAAACCAGCAGATAATGCTTCAGCAGCTGATATACAAAATGTTTCTTCAAAAATACTAGGGTAAGCAAAAATATTATAATTAGAAATGTGATCTAATATATAATTATTAGGTTTATATCCTATGTAATTTACGTTTGGTAATTTTCTTGCTTGTTCATATAATTCTAAAAAATTTTTATCTTCTCTATCATGAAACTCTTTACCATACACTTCTGTGGATGAGTAAACATCTAATGTAACTTTAGGGTTTTTTACATGTTGCATTGCAGCTAACAAAACATTTAATCCTCTCCAAGGTGTGCATTGAAAAATTAATCTTATAGGTGCATTAGGGTCAAAAGGTTTTATCTCAGGAAAATTATCAATACCATTTTTAATTACTACGCATCTCTCTTCTGGTATACCAAAAGCCATTCTAAATTTTTCATAATTCCAATGTGAGTTAAAAATATACCAGTCATACTCCTTATGTCTATTTTTATTACTAAAAAATTCTGTCAAGTTTGGCTGATCATAAGAATTTTTTTGCCATAAAATATTTATCTTATTTGGATCTAGGGGTACTTTACCAGGTATAGAAGTGCAAATTTGAAACTGATCTAATAATTTGTTATCAACATATTTATATAAATACTCGAGTTGTAATTCTGTTCCGCCCCGTGGATTTTGATTTGTCATGAATTAACTTGTTTAACACTATTTTCAAACCAAGGCAACACATTAAATGATTCTCTTTCTTTTTTAAAATACTCATTGATTATCTGTAAAGCCGGCTTTTCATCTAATTCTTTTAAAATTAATTTACATCCATAAAAGTTTTTTTCACAAGCTATAATATTAGTGTTAAGACTAACTTTGTTTTCTCCTATTTTAGTTTCCATTAAATTAAATCTTCTTTGATCTAATTTATTATAAAAATTTTTAATAGGTCTAACATTATTAAAAAAAATACCGCCATGATCATATAATACTTTATACTCATTAGTTTTATTTTTGTCCCAAGTCATAAAAGCAAAATCATCAAATAAAAATCTCCATTGATAATCTATAGGTTTAAAGCTGTGTAAAATTTTATCAATCATCTTTATAAGTATCATTNCTANCATCATTCCAAATCATAGTGCCTAGATGTCTACAAGGTATATCTTCTTCTTTTAAGTTTGCACATTCTTCTTTTGTTAAATTATAGGGATCTCGAGGTAATAAATGAAAATCGTTTGGATACTTTTCTACATACTTTGTCCAAAATATAGAAGCAGTAATCTTCATGACTTTATTATACCAAGTATCAGAGGTGCTTACTTTTTTAAAATTGCTTCTAACTTCATCCATTACCTTCAACCAAACTTTTAGTTTAGGAGGGGAGGCAAAAAAATTGTTTTGTACTTTTTCTTCAACAGCATATCTTATACCTTCTATTACCGTTGGTTTATCATGTTTTAAAACACCATAAAAATTTTTATAAACCAAAAAGTCTAAATCAAAATATAATCCGCCATAATGATACATTACAATACATCTAAAAAAATCAAACTTACATATAGTAGGTAACTCTTGTACTAGGTCAAAATATTGTGGGTAGTGTTTCTCTATAAAAGGATACACATCACTATTTTTCCATAATTTATGTTCAAAATTTGGAAATGTTTTTTTAATTAAATCGTTACCCTCAACCCAAATATAAGGCCATTTGTTTTTATCGTCCGGCCCCATTTGATGAATAATTTTAGGTATCATTTGTTATAAGTTTTATCACCTATTACTATAGAATCTATTTGTGAATTTTCAAAAAGTTTTAAAGCATCCTCTGGCTTACCAGCAATCGGTTTACCATTATCATTTAACGAAGTATTCAAAAGCATGGGCAAACCAGTTATTTTTTCAAACTCGTTAATTAATTCATTGTAATACCACTGATCAGAAGTAACTGTTTGTATTCTACTTGTCCCATCTATGTGTGATATAGGATTAAAAATTTTATCTTTAAATTTTACACTATATAACATAAAGGGACTTTCTCCTTCCCAATCAAAATAATCTTTTGTTTTATCTAATTTTATTGAGGCAGCAAAAGGTCGATAATCCTCTCTATGTTTAACTTTGTCATTTAAAATAGATTTACCATTTTTTACTTCAGGACTCATTAATATGGATCTATTTCCTAAAGCTCTAGGTCCTATTTCACCGTGTCCTTGATACCATCCTACTATTTTACCATCAGCTAAATCTTGGGCCGTTTCTTTGATTGTTTTCTCTGAAGGATTTTTTTTAGGTGCTATATCAGTTTGCCAAAAAGGATAATTATCTTTTTTAAATTTAGGTTGGTTATTTAATTGTCTTAGAAACTCTACACATCCTAAACTTAATCCTTCATCATTACAATGGGGTGGTATAATTAATTTTGGAAAATGTTTTATGAGTTTACTATTTATACAAACATTCTGAGCTATACCGCCAGAGTATGTAATTACGTTGGTTGGATGAGCATGTTTTAAAAAAAACTTAGGATATGCTACCTCCATATAATCGTGGACCGTGCGCAGAAAATCTAGATACTGATATTGTGCAGCAAGTTTACTTCCGACTATTTTTTCAAACGCCTGCCAATCAAATATCTTAGCTGAGTCTTTTAGTTCATATTGTGATATGTAATTATAGAATTTTTTATTTTGATTGCCAAACTCTTTTAAAGCCATAAGTTTACCAGCAGCATCATCACCAATACCTAATACTCCAATATGCTCTCCGAAGTTGGATAAAAATTTACCAAAAGAAAACATTGTTTCTAAAGTGTATACATCCATCATTTTGTTTTTCGAAAAAACACTACAAGATCTATAGAGATCTCCAAAACCATCTAAAACAAAATCAGTAGCTGAATTATCTTTTAANGGCCAACATGAAAGACTATGAGCATAGTGATGATCGACTCTATAAATAGGACAATCTAAATCTTCAAACGGAGCATGTGGTATTTTTATTTCCTCATATAAAGCTTCAGGATCTTCTTTTTTACACCAAGGGTGTCTAAATACATCAAGGACCAACGCAATAGCATCTATTTCGTTTATGTCAAAATCAAGAATGTTTTCACTCTCTATCCAACTTGAGATACTATTGTAGCCAAAATGTTTAACTTGTGTGCTTCTCTCTGGTTTATAATATTTTACTACATCACCATTAGTATAAGTTACATTTGAGTCATGCTCATCTAAACGTATACCTAAAAATTTCATTTAATGCCCCATTGATCTGCCATGGCTTCAGCAAACCCGCTAAAAAATTTTGATCTATTATGTTGTCTTTCTTTACCACCTTTATTAAACCAATTACCTGGCACTTTTGTAGATTGTATACTCCATTGATTTGCCATGGCTTCAGCCACACCGCTAAAAGTTTTACTAGCTTGTTTTGCATCGACACTTGAATAATGAAAACTCTGTCCTCTTTTTTTACCGCCTGAATTACTCGGTAGTAAAGGTTTATGTTTTTTTACGTTACTTGTAGGTTTTAATTCAGGTAAATTTTTTAACCACAATCTGGTGTTCTTACTAAATGGGTGACCATATTCATATGGCTGTATTGTTTGTGTATGTTTAGGAAGTTCAAAAATCCTACTTGATATTGGGTTTTCAACACATATTTTATTAATAGGTGCATTAAGTAATGTTAAAAAAAATTCTTTAGCTTTTAGACCTAGTTTGTATCTTTCTTTATTAAGTTTACCCTTGGGATATAAATGTCTTGCNCCAGCATTAGATAAGTATGTGCATGGCGGATGAGCTATCATTAAATCCCANCCTTTATTTAAATACTTTAACACATCTCCTTGTAAATGTTTACCAGGACTTTCAGTAGGTAATATATCACAAGACCAAGCATCATGACCTTTAGAAGTAAACGCATCCCTTACAATACCTGAATACTCACAAGCTATTAATACTTTCATTTAAATGAGACATTACCACTTATAGTCATAGATCCAACTGATTTTTTTACTAGATGTTCTAAATAACTAGGGAACAAAACCATTTGATGTTTTTTTACTTCTGGCGAATGATAGGGACAAATTTTACTTTCTACACCTGTAGCATAAATTAAATCATGTGCTGGATGATAAAATATAGTTTGAGGTTCTTTTAATTCTTCATAAATTGTAAAAGAGAAATGTGAATTTACATGAACGTGTCGTTCTTGAAAATCATTGTTATAAATGTTTCTCCAGATTTGTTTTATTTCACAATCAAATATATTTAAATCTTCCAAACAATTTAGAATTTTTTGTTTAAGATAACTCCTACCCCTTTCAGTCATTTTATTGTCCTCTGGATTTTCACTAAAAGATGAAGGGGTTCCGCTTAACCAATGATTCTTAAAATTTTTACTTGTTAATTCAATTTTAGCAGGGTTACAATCAACTACCCACATTGGAGTTTCAAATATGTTTTTAAACATTACTCTTTTGTTTTAGTGCCTAATGTAAGTTTTGCAACTGTTATTTCTAGATCTTGTCTAAAATCATCTGCGTTTGTATCTACATTAGGATCAGATACCTCGGCATCAAACTCTGCTTTGTTTGCATAAATTTTTCCCGTTCTCTTATGCTTTACAACTTCCTTAGCTTGTGCTGGTATTTTGATCACTTCGTCTGACATCTGCCCTCCTATCATCACCGCTTATTTTTTTGTTGTAGGTTTTCATATTTTGTGGTGCAAGTTTTGCTCTCAATCTTAGTAATGCTCCTGTTAAATGTGTAATAAAAGAGGATGCATGTTCAGCATCAAGTACAAAATAATTTTGTTTATTCAATAATTTAATTTCTTCTTGTGTAAATTCTATTTTAAGACTTCCATCATTCTTTTCAGTTGTTTTAAAAATCATGCTCTTCCTTGCCGGTTGTATTTCTTATACGATCTTTTTTCATTTTTGTTAAGTCTTTTCTTATGCCTTCTAGGACGTTTAGGAGGCTTTGGTCTTGGTGTGTAATGTACAAACTTGACTCTAGCCATTTTCCTGAGATCTATCTAATAACGCATAACTTATTACTCCTTGCAATGTGTTAGCTGAAGCTGCTTGTGCTTTTATTGCATCTCCCGCCTCAAGATTTAAAACTTGACCTGCAACCTGCTGAGTTGTTTTTGCTCCTAAACTTTGTGTAAAAAAATTAAAATCTGTTGTTGCAGATCTGTCTCTAATTTTAAATGTAACCTCTACTGCACCAGAACTTGTATTTGCAACTGAAACACTTTTGACTATTGCTACAGCTGTTACAGATATATTTAAAACTGTTGTAAGATTACTTGTTGTTAAATTAAAACCTTGATTTTTGTATTGTATTGTCATGATAAAAAAAAGTTAAATGCTGTAAGTTCTTCTTTTAAATCATTTTGAAAAGAAAAATTTAATTGATTTTTTAAGGTATCAAGCTGTTCTAAAATTTGTCTTAAATTAGTTGCTTCATACTCAGGTTTTGGTTCTGGTAAATTTATATTAATTTTTGCCATTACCTAATATAACTTAAATTAAATGATAATGCTAGACGGTCAGTTTCTTTAGTATTTGTCTCTGTAAGATGTGGTACAGAAGCAGGAAAAAATATTATCATTCCTTCTTCAACCGGCTGTGTAAACCTGTGAGTAAAATGTTTATCTTTATCAAATAAATAGTAAGATTGAACAACCGGGTTAGGGTTATCAAAAATAATATTACCATTATCATTGTGTTGTAAATAATATACTCCAGATATATGGCATTCTTGATGTATGTGCATAGCGTTAAATGAACCTTTAGGATTTTTACAAATCCATGCAGCGCTCATTGCTACTTTATGATTTGTTTCTTGAAAAAATTTATTTTCTATTTGTCGTTTAGTATATTTAAAACCTTTGACTGCAAGTAAATTATTAGTTTGTAAACTTCCTTCTCTAGAACTTTTTTCATAATGAATGTAATTGTTTTTTATACATTCTTGTAAAATAAATTTAAGTAAATCATTGTTTAAATTTAATTTACCAATCCATAAGGGAACATCAAATAGGCTTTTTCTTATCATAAAAAAATCCGTTTAAAGTTAGTCTCATATTATCTTTATCACCAAAATTTAATTTAGATTTATGTGGAACTTGTCCGTTAAATAATATTGCCCTGTTTTGAACAAATCCTATATCTGTTGTAATATTTTTTTCTTCATCGTAAAATGTAGTTCCAGATTTTAAATTTGTTTCTGATAAATATACAATCAACGCAAGTTTNGAAGCATCTTTATGAATCCAATCTGTACTATTATCTTCATTACCTCTCTTATGAAAAAAATATGCCGGGTCTAAATCAGGAAGAAAAAATCTTTTTCTAACGTAAAAATTAATTAATGCATGTAATGGAGGTTGTGTATCCAGTGAATAAGTTCTTAAACCAGGCCAAGCATCTGTCTCGCCTGTTTTAAAGTTAAAACTATTTATATTTAAAAATTCTAATTGTTCTGTAAACTCTAATATATAATTGATGTCATCAAAAAAATTATCTACTAATTGAAGTTGAGGGGTTTTATCTTTGTCCATCTGGTTGTACATCAGCTCTAAAAGTTCCGTATCTCCAGCTAGTATTTACTGAAGTGTTAGATACTTTAAGACTTGCATATCTTGCTCGAGCTCTGGTGTCAACTTTTTTTGTAGTGCCATCAACTGTAAACGGACCTAAAGGGGATGAGGCTTCACTTTCTGCTGGAAAATCTTTTAACAAAATAGATATCGTTGCATTACCCTCAATGACTTTAAAATCTGGTATAAACCTTCTCATGGACATAAAAAATTGTCCATCTCCTCCATCGTTTAAATCAAAGTCTCCACTTTGAATAAAAGCAGGTATAGGTAACGCACTACCATCAAACAATACTTCATCTACTCCGATTTCATGTGCATAGTAAGTAGTGGACCCATTAGTATTAGTTACGCCATTGATCACTGGAAAATTTGGTGTTCCAACAGAATTAAATTCTGTTGCATAAGNATTGTCAAAGAGAGTAGCATCATAATACGTAGTTCGAGATAATGATCCTGTTGTCCAAGTATTTTCATCATAGTTATAAGTCACTATTCTGTCTACTTCATTAGAACCAGCTTTAGGGTAAAACCAATTTATTTCAGAGTATAGGTTATTATATCCTGCATAAATTAATTCGCCNGAAGTAAAGTTAAGTCCGAGGTCCGTGCCATCTGTATCAAAAACAAAGTCTTCTACTAAACAAGGTAAAGATTTAACTGTTCCGTCATAAACAAAAAAGCCTCCTGACTGTCCCATCCAATAAACAGCACCATTAACATATTTAATTGCATGTTGTCCTATTAATCCACAATTAGAACCAACTTGTCTAATTGAGAAAGTAAATGGTGGACCTACAAACTGCATTACGTACGCTGAGGTATCTGTACAAATTAAAATATAGTCTTTAGCTTTTGCTGCTCCCACTATTTTGGTACCAGAGTCAAGCCTAAATGTTCCGGCTGTGTTAGTAGATGTAGGGGTATAATCTTGATTATTTTCTTGATCAGAAAATCTTATAAACATTTTATCTTGTGATCCAGAATTACCAATATTTGTTTCGGTGCCTAAAATTATTAAATGCCTATCTCTTTCTGAGACAATTGACATTACTGATTTAGTAGGTGCATTAGTTAATAGTTGCGCTCTAGTAAGTAAAGCTGACGAATCAGCAGCTATCGGATTCCAAGTAAAAGTTTTACCGTTTTTGTTTGTTGCTACTAATTGTTGTCCAAAATTATCCANAGACCAAGACGCAGGATCTAAGACAACTGTAGATTCAGTAGTTGCCTCTCCCCATCCAATAAAATCTGTTGCATTGGTTACAGTCTCTCCATTGCTGTGTGATGATCTAGTTGAGCCAGATGCACCTCTAGATATTCCTGTTAGATCATTTCCAGCTACTCCAGAGTAAGTTATAAGTTCAGATCCGATTTCTACTGTGCCTGAAGTCGGAAACCCTGTAGTGCTGGTAAGAGTAATGTTTGTTGCAGATCCATTGTTACCGTTTGCATCATCAGCTAAAGCACCATCAAGAGTAGTGGCTACAGCAGAATTAACTGATCCCCCGTATAAACCAGTTCCCCAGCCATAACCAAAAGTTTGTATTAACGGTCCAAAACCAATATAGGGATTAATGTCTACTGATCCCGCTGCCGTAAAGGTTCCGCTTGCTTGTTTGGTAATAGATATCGTAAATGTATTTGCTGTATTAGTTAAAACTTCATAAGGGTTTGCTTCTAATTCAGCTGCTGTGTATCCGCTACCTCCGGGTGGAGTTACATTGGATAAAGTAATTAAATCTCCTGCAATTAAACCATGTGCATTTTTATTTACAGTGATGGTTTGAGGTGAGGATAAACTGCTTACTGTTAGAGAAGCTCCAGTTAATGCAGTATCAAGAGGTGTAATATCATAGAAAGAACCTGAATAGTAAATCAATAAAGCTTTATTTGTGCCTATGGCAGCATAAATTCTACCATCTAAATCAGCCCAGACATGCTGTTCTCTAGCAGCCCCAACCAAAAACTTGTTTGTTATTTGTTCAAAACCTCCGATTTTTTCTGGTAAACCGTACCTAAATCTTACAAAGTCACCATCGATCCATTGCCCCTCAGCTCCTGTCTCGGTAACTTGTTTATTAAAACCTGGTTGAATTACTACATTTCTTAATGCCATAACCTATTATACCAAATTATTTTATGTGGGTATATCCTTCTTGCCAGATTCCGCAGTAGGAGGATAGCCACAACCGCCTCTTTTATCAAATTTAAAGTCTTTAAATTTACCATTTGCATCAACATAATGTAAGAAAACTTGAGACTGTCCGTCCCCATGGTATTCATCTCTCCAATGCTCTATATCACATCCTTCATATAATACAGCATCTCCTAATTCTATATCTATATATTTTCCACCCATGGCAATAGGCCATTTTTCTCCAGACGAAAATAAAGGTAAAGTTACTGAAATTTCACAAGCTGGTCTATCAGTATGTTTATAAAGAATTGCATGCCTTGTATACATTCTCCAAAATGAGTATGTAGGGTATAATTTTAATCCAGATTCTTTTTCCATCAACGGAACTTTATTTTTTAATAAAGACTCAAAAATTTTATCATGATAAACAAAAGTATCATGATTATCGCTTTGTTCAGATGTATCAAAATTTTCAGTGTTAAATCTATGATACATCAAAGTATAATCTCCTAATAATCTTAACTCTTCAGGTGTTAAAAAGTTTTTAATATATTTATAACCGTTTTTTATCTTGCCCATGCTACAATACTCCATCTTAATCCTTTAGTTACTGGCTCTACAGTATGAGGATATAAAAAATTACTTGGCCACATGATAAGAGAATTAGGTGCAGTTTTAGATCTGTGAAATTCTTTATTATTCATATACCACACTAAATCACCTCCCTCGTAATCATTATTAAGTCTATATATAAAACTTAAAGTTCTAGGAATCGTTGGGTGATCATCTACGTGAGGTATATAATGACCGCCTTGTTCATATTTTAAAACTTGCATATCTACAACTTGATTAATTGTAGCTAAAGGATGTAATTGTAAATATTTGTTGAAAGCAGTAGTAAAAATATTAATAAGAAAATTACACCAATGTATATCAGTTTGAGAATCACCTAGATTAGAAAGTGCCATATTTTTTGTATCTCGAATTTCTGTATTAGGTTTTTGTGTGCCTTTACCATCACCAATAATTGTAGCCTTATCAAAACACCCTTGGCTATCTTTATAATTAATATACTTTAGTAAATGAGATACAGTTTTAGGTTTTAAAACATTATGATATTCATGAATATGTTGTTTTAATAGAAACTCTTTTTGTTCCATGATTGCGCCTTATATTTGTGTTGAAACTTTGTTGTCCATTTATACCACCAAGTATTTTTTTCTTTTAACATTTTTTTACGATCTGTTACAGTCATTTTCCATGATTCTCTTAAAAAAGGTATTACTTGAGCAAATATTAAACCCTTTTTTAAAATAGTATCTAGTCTTTTATATTTATCACCATTAATAGTGTATGGAAAGTTAATTTCTAATGGATAAACGTCTGTATCCACTATACCGGGTAAAATATCAAATCTAGGGTCTTTGTTATTTAACGGGGGAACGAATAAACAAGAATAACCTTTAGGTGTTCTTATTGTAAAGGGATAAATTATTTTTTGTATAGTTTGATTATTGTTTCTATTTAGAATTGGAGATCCTTCTATTTGACTTCTAGGATGAACATTATCTTGTCCTGTTTGAACATTTAATCCCTGAAGTTCGGTAAATCTTTTATCTAATTCATAAGAGGCTTGTGTTTGTGTTTGATCATTTTCAATATTATTAAAATCTATTTTAATATCAGAAGTTAACTTTAAAGCGTATCCAGTTGTTAAAGTATCCAAAAAAGGCATACAGTTTTTCACTGTGTTTTCTTTACCACTTAAATGTTTAAACCATTCAGGAATATTTAATTTTATGGGTATTGGATGAGCTTCTTTATCTTTAAGTAATAATGTTGGACAACTAAATTCTATGAGATTTGCCATTGACAAATCTTATACAATAAAAAAAATTGAATTACTACGGTAATCTCATTGTATGTTTGTATTCAGCTAGTCCATCACCAACTAATCCAGCCAAAGGATGAGTTCCTGTTTTTGGCCATGTTTTAGAAGAACAATCAATAGCTTTTAACTCAGCTAAATAAGCTTGCCATCCAGATACGATTGAAGCATCTACCATTTCAGTAGCAGGACTATTCAACCATCTCTCTATATGATCTATATGACCTTGAATACCATTTTCTGCATCAGCTTGAGAAGTTTCAAGTGTATCATCATTAACTATTTCGTCCCAAACAATTGAACCATCAACTAAAGAACATTGTTGAATGACATCATGAGATTTTGCAAAATCTGCATCATTTACTTCAACGTATATAGTAGTTCTTAATTGGGCTGTATCTACTGCTTCACACGCTGATTTTTCAGCATCGCTGGCACACATTTTATCAAGGTTGCCATTTCTAAATCCTAAATATTTTGCCATATTATTCTCCTTATTCTACTAAAATTCCTAAAAACGCATTACCTGATGCATCCTGTCCTGNAGCAATACCTGGAGGACTTCCTGCTCCACCTTGGTTTAAACCAAAAGTTCTTGCGTTACCCGGTACAGTAAATACTGCTGCCGTAGATCCACCTTGAATTTTTTGGTTAGGTGTTAAAGTTAATGTGTTTGTTAAAGTTCCGTCTGTACTTAAATTAGAAATAAAAGAGTTAGTGGGTGCAAACGGTGCAAAGTTAATAGTAGCAGCAGGGTTCGATGTTGGAAGTGATTGACCTTGGTTTGTGCCTCCACTACCTGAGTTTGGTCCTCTGTTTCCTCCTGGTCCACCATTTCCTCCCGGTGCAGTTAAAAAGTTTGTAAATACAGTATCTCCTCCTGCTTGTCCTGGATTAGGACCACCGTTTCCTTTAACTCCTATTTGTCCTAATGAGTAAGTCGATGCAGTGTAAGCTCCAGAAAGAGTTGTTGTGAAATAACAAATTTGGCCAGCAGAACCATTTCCGCCACCAGCCCCATTTTGGCCCTGGTTTCCACCGCCACCACCTGCTCCACCTTGAGCATATATGTGAAGTGTTGCACCTGAACCAATAGTGCCTCCGTGATTATTTAAAATACTTGATGATGGTCCACCAACATTATCAATGAATAAAAATTCTGTTAAAGGTTGAGGTGAACTTCCTGAAGATGCAGCAGTAAGTCTACCTTGTTGGTCGACCGTTATGCTCGCTAGTGTGTAAGAACCTGGCGTTACAGCTGTGTCTGAAAGTTTAGCCGGAGTTACAGCAGCGTCTGCAATTTTAGCAGTTACAACTTGGTTTGCAGAAATTTTAGCAGTTGTTACTGCATTGTCTGCAATTTTAACAGTTGTTACAGCGTTAGCTGATAATTTTGCATCTGTTACAGCAGAAGCCTCTATTTGAGCAGTAGCGATTGTACCACCCATAGTATTTAATGAAATTTCGTTTAAGTTAGTTCCGTCTGCATATGCACCGAAAATTTTTGAGCCATCACAAGTAAAACCAGTTCCGGAAGCAGTTTTAATTGTTAAGTTTGTTGCTGTTGAAACAGCAGAGCAATCAAAAATGTAATACTTTTCTATGCCATCAGGAATAGTTACAGTTGTTGCACCTGATAAAGTTATCGTTGCAAATTTTATTACCATGTTACGAGCATTTGATAATGCTGCATTGGACATTACAAGGGTAGTAGTGCCACCGTCTGATAATGATACTTGTTCAAAACCAGCGACCGCTTGTTGTACTAAATTTAAGTTTGTATTAGTTTTATCACCCCATTGACCAGCATTTTCACCTGTTACCATCAATTCTAGTTTCAGGTCTGTAGAAAAACTTGATGTCATATTTTATTCTCCTTAAAATCTTATTATAATAAATTTATGCTGCAAGATCAACCTCAGTCCAAGTGTTATTTACACCCAAATCAATTTCTTGCCATGGGAATATATTAGGCGTATTGGTAGCTACTGTCAATGCTATGCCAGTTAACGTAACCTTACCATCTCCTGTAATAGATGGGATAGATCCTACATTTATTGTTGCTTGAATTCCAGAAACACCTACTATTTGAGTCGGTATTGGGCCTTCATTTCCGATAGAAATAGTAGCTTCGACCCCTGTTGGTTGTTCAACAGTATTTTGTTGTAGACTTGCAGGAGTAAATCCTAAAGTCATTTCAACCATAGTAACATCGACTGGTGTTTTTAATCCACCTACAGCTTGACCTATAGCTAAAGTTCCTTCTACTCCAGTTAATATACCAGTAAATCCATCTCCAGTAATTTCATCAATTCCAGAGGTTGCAGAAACCATTTCGTTTTCAGTTGCATTAACAAATATGTTTCCATCAACTTGAATTGCAATACCAGCACCATTTAATGATAGTTGTAAAGAACCTAAAGGATTATCCGGTACAACAAATGTGAAATCTGTTCTTGGTGTTTCATTACCGATAGAAGCGGTAATAGTTTGACCTTGAGGGAATGCTGAGAATTGAGAACCCCAAGATCCGTTACCCCAACCGTTTGCACCCCAACCTGCATTAATTTCAGCCGTTATTGTTACATCACCTAATGATGATGTCATAGGTAGTTCACCTACAAGAACCGTTCCAAAAATACCCCATGAGCTTGATCCCCATGTATCTCTACCCCAACCATCAGAGGCTTGCGCATAGGCAAGATCTCCTATTGCCGTTGTCATTTCTAGATTAGTTGGACTAATTACAATAACGTTTGTAATTAATTCACCCCAATAGTTTTCACCCCAAGTATCACCACCCCAACCTTGAGTTACAACACCTTCTGCCGTAACGCTACCGATGGACATTGGTAAATCAAAATTAGCTGCTAATACACTACCGGCAATACCCCAAGAACCTCTACCCCATGTTCTAGAACCCCATCCTTCTTCAGATCCTGCGTAAGCTAATGTTCCGACAGATGTTGTTGCAGTTATTCCTGATGGAAGAGCTACTTCTGGCTGTAGATTGCCCCATAAATTTTCACCCCAAGTGTCTCCACCCCAACCTTGTTCGATTGTTCCTTCAGCTGAAAATGATGTACCTAATAATGAACTGATTCCAGGAGCTTCACTAAAACTTCCTGCTCCCCACGTGTCGGTTCCCCAACCCGTGAAAGATCCCGGTGTACTTACGACAACAGTAATATTAGCCACCGGGGTCCTCCTTTAAATTAAGATATTCTTAGTATAGATGCCGAAGTTGTAAACGCTGGGAACTGAATAGTAAATGTTCCAGCAGTTGCTGTTTTATCTCCGCCAAAATCTAATACACATACAGCTTTGTTTGTAGCTGAAGTGTTATAAATCAATGCTCCTCTTGCAGTTAAAGTTACGTTAGTAAAAGATAGATCAGCAAAATCTGTAATCGCTACAGATGATGAAACTGAAGTACCAGTGTTTACTAAAAGTTTTCCGCCAGAAGTGTATCCTGCCGGTGAAGTAACTTGACCGCTAGTTGTAAATGAAGTTGTTGATTTTCCTAAAGTAGCCGTTGAAATATACATTGCTAAATTGAATTTATTTCCACCCGGGTTACTAAAGTTATGTACACCTTCAAGAAGTTCTTTCTTGAAAGAATTGCATATTGCATTAGTTGTTATTGCCATTTGGCCTCCTTATTAATATGTTGTGTTTGGAGTAGGTGAAGGTACTTTAATTCTTGGTACTCCATCACTGTACTCGCCACGTCTTCTTCTGCCCATTTGTTGTAGAGCAAAATTTTGTATCTCTTCATCATACTTTGTTTTATAGAGATTGTACAGATTGTCTGGTCCTTTTAAGAACCTAAAACATTCTGCTAAAACCCCATGTAAAAGCATTGACTCTTGATATTTAGCTAAAAATGTTTGATTTGTACTCGTAAAATGAGGTGGATCTTTAATATAATTTAGCTGTACTGTAAAATTTGAATTAGGAATTGGAGCTACAATAATATTGAACGCATTATAATTAGCAAAAAATTTAGGCTCACCTTGAGCAGCCTGATTATTAAATTCTGATATAAAACTTACATCTTTTTCTTCTAAAAAAGTTCTAGTAGTTGTTGATCCACTGGTAATGATAGATTGAACAGATCTCACGATCATGCAATCAGCTGGGAGACTTACCGCTCTGTTTCCAGAGTTGTATGTAGACGTTGCATATTTTCTTAACTCATCATAATCAACTTTACCAGCAACATCTAATTCTACATTTCTTATAAATTCACTTACTTGGTTATCAGTTAAAACATTACTTCCAACTTCAGTATAGTTTCTTACTTGTGTTACAAAATTTGAAAATGTTATAGCCATTATGTTATTGATACCTCCACATTACCTTGAGAAGCAATTAATTGTCTTTGTCGATTTTGTTCAGATCCATTTTCTGGGACCATACTGTTACCCGGTGTAGTAATATTATTACCTGTAAAGTCTATGGTAGCTACTCTAAATGCAAATTGACCTGGTAGTGATAAATTTGCAACACCTACTGTTATACCTCCAGAATCAGCAAACACGCCATCTCTATCTTTTGGTTGTTGAAATCTTTGAGGTCTCGGATTTCTCAAAGCAATTGCATCGGCTCTATGATAAGGCGGATCTAATTGTGGTTGTTTAGGTTCATATTCAGATATATGCACTAATGCACCTGTCCATTCTTTTACCATTTCTAAGTATGGAAAAGCTTGTCCAGATCTATCCGAAATAGATAATGAATATTTACCTCTTGCGTATTTAGCCATTATACACCATCTCCAAAGTAAGATTGAGGAGCAATATAAGAAGATGTTCTTTGACCATCCTCATTTACCGCTCTAAATATCTCGTCTTCATAAATTAATTTTAATTGTTGTGTTAATTGTGGTACTTTTTTCATTGATAAATAATATGCTAGTCCTGAGCACATACATGAAAAAAATCTGTAAACTACATCAGTTGTATTTGTAAACGCACCAGCGTTTTCAATTTTACCAACATAGTAATATTTTAAATACGTATAAGTTTGAGCATCAGGAGCTTGATACAAACTTATTGTAGGATTTTTTAATCTTCTAACAAAATACTGAGAAGGTTGACCAGTCGAACCTTTATTGGGTAATGCTGCATATGCAGATCTATCAATTTTTGTTAAAGATACATCTTGAGTATCGGATGTTGTCCCAGTTGTAGATGAAACATATGCTTCTAACACGTCAGCGCAATCATCTGGAGTTGTATAAGTGATAGTGCCGGCTGTTAAAAGCTGTTCTTTAAGTTTTACTTTCCATAAATGAATGCCACGGTTACCCCATTCAGAAAAAAGAATATTTAAACTTCTTCTTGCTGTTTTTAAATCATATCCGCTAGAGGTTGTTAATCCGCATCTTTCATATGCTTCTTGTATTACCTCTTCGACTGATAAATCGAAATCTGTAGTTCCTGATGTAGCCATGGGTCATTATAGTAAATCGTCTATGTATCCACCACCTTTAACCACGTACATTTTACCTGGTTGTAAAGACTCATCTTGTAAACCCATACCAGATGTTCTAGCTGCACCAAAACCTCTAGTAGACGGCTTGTTAACCATTGCGCCCATGTTAGCTTTTAACATTTTGCCTTTACGAGCTTTTCTTTCTTTTTTGATTTCTTTAACAAGTCTTTTCTTTTCTGCTTTAAGATTTTTCTTACCTTTTTTAGTGTAAGCTTTTTCTGCATCAACTCTACCTAATTCTTCAGTATCATCAATCATTTTACCTACTCTTGCTTTTCTCATCATCTTAAAATCTTCACCAGATATTTTACCATCTTTGTTTTTATCTAGTTTTTTTTGTTTACCTTTTAACATAGTTCCTCCTGAATTATAAACTGGTACTTTTTTCTTATTATACCTTGATCCAAGGCCAGGTTCAAGTTGACGTGGTATTTGAGCTCTTGTTATTGCCATTATACTAAATCCTTAGCTTTACCTATAATAGGCTTGTATTTAGTTTTACCCTCTGATTTATAGGCCCATAAATATGACGCTCTTGGTGAGTCAGGTATCCAGCTACAATGTATCCATCCGGAATTAGGTTCACTAGGAGTATAGAATTCTAAAATTAGCTGATCATAGGGAAGTTCTCTATGAATCCAGTCAGCCAGTTCAGCGTTATCCACGCCCGGACATTCGAAGTCTGCTGCCTCGGCCTTGGCATGCTGTGAATTTGCAGAACTGCCAATAGCGGTGCATAATTCAACACTTCTAAAACCGCTGGTTATTTTAACCCTGCCGAAATGGTCACGAACTGGTTGAAGAATATTTTCACACAGCCCTTTTAATTTTTCTACTTGATCAGCATTAGGATTGTTATCAATCCCCCGCCTGATTGCAGTGTCTGATTTAGTCAGTTCTAATAAAGTAAAATTACGTGTCAGATTCATATCTTATTAATATATTTAAATTATATCTTAAATTTTTTTCATCTCCTATACCCTTATGGAGTAGATTTGAGTTAAATAAAATAGCTTCAGATTCATTACTTTTATATTTTTCGTTTAATATTTCAGTATACCCATCATTCGTATTAAAATTGTACAATATACTAACACAGTTGGGGGTTTCACTGTCAACATGCTCGGAACCCTTAGATTTAGTATGATAAAAATTATAATTTACTCTTTTAATACTCCATTTAGTAATATTTTCTCTATCACATACTATATGTGCTATAAAATTTGCACACATATTTAATAAATCAAAATTTTTTTGAGGAATAATGTTATTTAGTTTTTCATCAAACGTTACTAAGCTTAATCCTTGGTCTTTACCTTCTTCTAATCTTATATGAAGAGGTAAATTAGTATCATTACCAAAATACCAACCTTTTGTGTTAGTCAATATTTTAATTATTTCTTTATTTAATTTTTTTGGCAGAATATTTGAAATTACTTTCGGCATATTAATTTTTTTTCATCAGATAACCAACAATAATTGAGAGATGAATTTTTAAATATCTTATATAAATCATAATAGTCCTCACATAACACATGTCCAGGAAGATTTAAGGAAGTATTTAAAACAATTGGTATATTTGTTAGCTTTTCAAACTCAGATATAAGTTGATAATACTCTAAATGGAAATTTTTCTCTAAAGTTTGTATTCTACTTAAGCCATCTACAGAACAAACATTTTTTAAGCTTTCATTTTTAGATTTATATGCAAACATCATGTAAGGTGATGACTCATTTTCTTTTATATCAAAAAAATTGTGCGCTTTTTCTTTTAAAACTGTACAGGCAAAAGGTCTATACCATTCTCTTTTCTTAATTTTGTTAATTTTTTCTAAAATATCCTTCTGAAGCGGGTTACCGAGTAAAGATCTAAAGCCTAACCCTCTTTGACCTTGCTCACTTTTACCAGAAAAAATAGCAATTGGTTCATTTTGTAAAATTTTTGCTACATTATGTGCTGAAATGTTTTTTTTAATTTTAAATTCGTTAAAAATTCCTAAATTTTTATCTATATCAAAACCTGAACAAATATGTTTTAAAGGATTTATTCTAGATTGAGCCACATGTAAAGCTGATCCTAATGAAATACCAAAATCTCCGTTAAAAGGATCTGCTAAAATTTCACAATTCAAATGATTTTTTAATTCTGAGTTTGTTAATATATTTTGAGCACACCCGCCTGTAAGAATTAATTTGTCATAAGGTGCTTTTATTTTTTTTAAATTATTTTTTGTCATATGTTCAAACGTTTTTTGAAAAGTATGTACAAAATCTAAGGATGGGGATTTTTTATCAAGATGATTTACTATAGGGGAAAGTAGAAATCTGTTATATTTATTAGTTGAATCAAAAGCTCCAGATATTTTTCCTAAAATGTTTGTATTCCATTTATCTTTGTAAAGTAAAGATTGAAATACTTGTGAATTATATTTGCCATATGAAGATAAAGCCATTGTTTTACCTTCTTCAAATTCTTCTAATCCTAGTTCATATGTAACTCTTTGATATGCTTTACCATTTGATAAACTTGGATGTATTCTGATTTTATCTGTTTCAATATTAAGTTGTTCATAAGTTGTATAAAATTTATAATAAGGTTGAATATTTTGGTTATATATACTTTCTGCTTCACAAATTATTTTGTTATTAATAAATTTTGAATCATGTTTTAAAGGCTGCTCTGCACCTTCACCATCAGACACATAGTAAAAACAGTTTGATGGATAATTAAAAATATGTTGAGCACATTTTGCATGAAAATAATGGTGTTCAGATTGGTTAAATTCAATAATATCTTCAGCTTTTATATTATAAAATTTTTGTAAAAAATAATTAATAGGAAATAAAGTTGAACCCATAGAGGTTATAACAACTTTATCAAATTTAATATTAAGATTTTTTATTTTTTCTAGTAATTCAAAAGAAGGCATGTATTCATGCTTAAATTTATTGAATCTGTCTAATTGATGATGAATTACTACTTCATTACCTTCTATAATAGTTACACTACCATCATGGCCTAGATGTAGTGAGAGTATGTTCATACTCTATTTTATTATCATTTTTTTTATACTTTTACTACCGTCAAT